>Ga0209295_1000171_pt1 | contig 59388 bp, 49 predicted proteins | sample Porto_5metaG_FD_187428 | JGI IMG/M metagenome (GOLD analysis project Ga0209295, IMG submission 187428) | Marine algal microbial communities from Porto, Portugal - Porto_5 metaG (SPAdes) (version 2) | ecosystem: Host-associated > Algae > Red algae > Unclassified | place: Portugal: Porto...
CGTTAAAGTCAAAGTAGATCCAGCATAACTGCCATCCATAACTACAGGAGCTGCCATATGTAAAGCATAATCTAAACGCTCAAAATCAAAATCTAAAACACCATAAGTCAGTGCAATATGCGTGGCACCATCTACAAAACCAACCTGATTAATATTAAAATCAGTAAAGGTCAAAGCGTAATCACTATCAGACACACCATACTCAAAAGGCAATATCTGTGGCACATCACACGCTGGTGTATAATTAAACTGTTCCAATAATCGCAAACCTTCCGCCTGCCCCACACCATTAACTACCGTACGCATACCACGTGCATTAGTAGTATCTAAGGTCTTTAAACGCGTAAATAAGCCCATCAAACGACTATGAAAATGCGGAAACGTGTACCCCTTATAAAACGGAGCCATAGCTAATCTAAACGCTTTATTCACAGCAGAACAATACCCAAACTCATTAGCATTTTCACGCACACGCTGCATACTGGCCTTACTTTTTATAGCCTTTTTAGTAAACCCACCACCTGCTTTTCTGGCAATAGGCTTCCCATGTAAATAATAAAAATTAACACCATTTATCGTCCCTACTAAGGGTATAATTCCTGTCTGTTTTGCCATATCCTTAAATTTTATATTAAACACCTATAATACAGTAATATACAAAATATTTTAATATAGGTTATAGCGTGGTTATAGCATGCTTATAAAGTAGTTATAACGTGGTTATAGCATGATTAAAGTGTATTAATAATAACCAAGCTTAATGCATAACTTAGCAATTCAAGCAGTAAACGTTAAGGTGTGTGTGTATAATTAGCATGGTTCTGGTTGACACATAAAATATTTCCTGATGTTATAAACAATTACTATGTCCTAAATTAATCTTCTAAATACAACACTACAACCTAAATAAACCCACAAAAAAGAAATATAAAACCATCACAATAGTATAAGATGTCAAAACTAAAACTGTAGGTCAATTGTGATGTTTATAAGCTAACACACTAATCACCTTATCAATTACTTCTAAAACCAATTAATAATATAGAAAAGACCAACAAATACTAGGGTATCGTTTTAAATCTAAAATGAATTTAAGGCAACATGAATTGGTTAACCAATTTTTCATTATATTACTTAAGTTATTATAACCACCATTAATTATTTTTTAAATAATTAATTAGACACAACAAACTAAACTAAACTGAACTAAATGAAAATGATTAAAAAACAACACAACTTAGTATTGGGTTTAAGCCTATTAAGTATTGGACTACTAAACAGTTGTAAAGACCAAGTAAAAACCAATACCAATAAAGTTAATACAGTTATAAAAGATACTATTAAAGTCAAATATGCCAATTCTGTAATTCCGTTTTTTGATAACTGGAAGTTAATTTTAGGTGATGGATCTAATGCTGGAATTGCTAATAATTTTGAAAACAAAGACTTTTTCTATACTACAAATGATGGTAAAACAGATTGGGTTGTGTTTAAAACACCTAATGGTGGAGACACACACGGAACCTCTAATAACACCAGAACCGAATTAGCACAAATAAAAAAATGGTATCCAAAGACAGCAAACGATAAATTGACTGCCACACTAAAAGTAATGAATGTGTCTGCTACTGGAGATGCTCGTGTGGCTGCAACCCATTCGGTAGTTGTTGGACAAATTCATAGTGCTGATGCTTTTGAAAACGAACCGTTAAAGATTTTTTACAAAAAGTATCCTGGACACGATAAAGGTTCTGTTTTTTGGCATTACGAAATTAATACTGCTGGAGACGATAATTCAAAACGTTGGGATTATTCTTCTGCGGTTTGGGGTAACGACTTCTCGGTTGTTGGTAGCGATGCCAATACCTATCCAGAACAACCAAAAGAGGGGATTGCGTTAGGCGAAGAATTTAGTTATACAATTGAAGTGAAAAATGGTATTATGAATTTAACGTTTACAAGTCCAGGACATGAAACTAAAACATTTACTAAAAACATAATACAATCTGAATATACAACAGTAGCAGATATCCCTGAACAAACTAAACAACTATTTTTTCCAATAGGTCAAGATGGCGTAGAGCGTCCAGAAGCTTACACAGGCGAAGGCTGCTTTTTTAAGCTTGGTGCTTATAACCAAACCAACGGAAAATCTCCTGAGATAAATAAAAACTGGTGTTCTGGTGCCCAAACTCATAATGGAGATATTGCTAAACAATATGCAGATGGTAATTATGCTGAAGTTTGGTTTAAAACAGCTAGCATAAGCGTTAGTGATGCTGCAGTATCAAATGAAGGCTATTTTACTAAAAACGATTAATAACTATCTAACCCATAGTATAAACCACTTTGTAGTAACAAAGTGGTTTTTTTATTGTCTAACAGTTTTACTTTAATAAGGCTACTATAGCATCAAATTTCTTTTCTATAGCATAATCTAAAGCGGTTTTACCATTGTTGTCTTTAATAGTGGTATCTGCTTTGTGTTGCAATAATAACTTTACAATGTCAATTTTATCATATTGGGTAGCAAAAGTTAAAGCTGTCGTTCCGTTATTATTCACTGCATTTAAGTCAGCTCCATTTTTAATTAAATAGTCTGCAAATGCAATATTACCTTTAAAACTAACACCAATCAGTGCAGTATTTCCTGAAGCATCTTTATCATTGATTGGGGCATGATGTTCAACCAAAACCTTTGTTGCTGCTTCATTATCAAAATAAGTAGCCAAAATTAATGGTGTAAATCCACGTTGGTCTTTGGCTTCTGCTAACCTTGGGTGTTCTGCTAAAATGGCTTTTAAACCTGCTGTATCTCTATTTTTTATACTTTCAAAAAGCTGTTCTGTATTCATTGTATTTCATTTTTTTGTTATTTAAAACTGACTATAGTTATAATCTAAACTTAATTTAAAACCTAAAACTATTAGTTTTCAAATCAAATAAAACGTCATTTAAATTAGTATTAGTCAATAAAAAAGGAATGAATTTTATGCCAATTCATTCCTTTAAATTATATGTTTGCGTTCTTAATTATATATCAAAACGACCTAAATTCATCACTTTAGTCCAAGCTGCAACAAAGTCGGTTACAAACTTTTCTTTACTATCATCTTGTGCATATAATTCTGAATAGGCACGTAAAATAGAATTAGATCCAAATACTAAATCAACACGTGTTGCGGTATATTTAACATCACCTGTTTTACGGTTTTTAATTTCGTAAATACCATTGTCTTGAGATTTCCATTCGTATATCATATCGGTAAGATTAACAAAGAAATCATTAGTTAAAGCACCTTCATTTTCTGTAAAAACACCGTGTTTAGTACCTCCAAAGTTGGTTCCTATAACACGCATACCTCCAACTAACACAGTCATTTCTGCAGCAGTCAATCCTAGTAATTGTGTTTTGTCTAATAACATTTCTTCTGGACTGACTACATATTCTTTTTTCTGATAGTTTCTAAAGCCATCTGCAAGTGGTTCCATAGACTCAAAAGACTCAACATCTGTCATCTCTTGTGACGCATCTCCTCTACCAGGTGCAAAAGGTACACTTACATCCATTCCAGCATTTTTAATGGCTTTTTCTACACCAACATTACCAGCTAAAACAATAGCATCTGCAACGCTAATTCTAAATTCTGTTGCAATCGGTTCTAATACTGCCAATACCTTTTGTAATTGCGCAGGCTCGTTAGCGTCCCAAGTATTTTGAGGCTCTAAACGAATACGTGCTCCATTTGCTCCACCTCTAAAGTCAGATCCTCTATACGTTCTGGCGCTATCCCATGCGGTAGCTACTAACTCAGAAATAGATAAATCTGTACTAGCAATTTTACTTTTAACTGCCTCTACATCATAGTCGTAATTTCCTTTAGGGATTGGGTCTTGCCATACTAAATCTTCTTGTGGTACGTCTGGTCCAAACCAACGGTCTTTTGGTCCCATATCACGATGCGTTAATTTAAACCAAGCACGAGCAAAAGTATCAGAGAAATAATCAAAATCATTCATAAACTTTAAAGAAATCTCTCTATAGATAGGGTCCATTTTCATAGCCATATCCGCATCAGTCATCATTGGATTGTGCTTCGTAGTTAAATCTTCAACATCTACAGGCTTATCTTCTTCTTTAATACTTACTGGTTCCCATTGATCTGCTCCTGCAGGACTTTTTCTAGATTCCCACTCATGGTTAAATAACATTTCAAAAAAGCCATTATCCCATTTAGTAGGATGCGTAGTCCATGCACCCTCTAATCCACTTGTTACCGTATATCTACCTTTTCCAGATTTTGTTGGGTTAGACCAACCTAAACCTTGTTCCTCTATACCAGCACTTTCTGGGTCAGGCCCTAAAATACTAGCGTCACCATTTCCGTGTGTTTTTCCAACGGTATGTCCACCAGCTGTTAAAGCAACCGTTTCTTCATCATTCATGGCCATACGCTTAAAAGTCTCACGGACTTGTTCAGCAGTTTTTAATGGATCTTGTTTACCATTAACACCTTCAGGATTCACATATATTAATCCCATTTGTACAGCTGCTAATGGATTTTCCATAGTATCAGGTTTATCCACATCGCTATAACGCTCATCACTTGGTGCTAACCATTCTTTTTCTGCACCCCAATACACATCTTTTTCTGGATGCCATATATCTTGACGACCAAATGCAAAACCGTAGGTTTTTAATCCCATACTTTCATAAGCAATAGTTCCTGCAAGAATAATTAAATCTGCCCAACTAACTTTATTACCATATTTTTTCTTGATAGGCCATAGTAAACGTCTAGCCTTATCTAAACTCACATTATCAGGCCAAGAATTTAATGGTGCAAAACGTTGATTACCAGTTCCTCCACCACCACGTCCATCTGCCAATCTATAAGATCCAGCTGCATGCCATGCCATCCTAATCATTAATCCTCCATAATGTCCCCAATCTGCAGGCCACCAATCTTGAGAATCTGTCATAAAATCATGAAGATCTTTTTTAAGGGCATCAACATCCAGTTTTTTTAATTCTTCCTGATAGTCAAAATCTGCACCTAGAGGATTTGTTTTAGAATCTTGTTGGTGAAGAATATCTAAATTTAGAGTATTTGGCCACCAATCGGTAACTGATTTTTCTGTGGTAGTAATTGCACCTTGCATAAAAGGACATTTACCGATATCTGAACCTGCTCCATGTGGATTAGTTTCCTGGTTTTCTGCATGTATTGAATCTGCAGAATCGTTAGTTGAATTTCCCATAGTATTTAATGTTTGATTTATAATTTAATTGGATATAAAATTAGTTATCTACCTTCTAAATTTACCATTAAAAAAATTGATTGTTACTATTTTAATATAGCTTTTAACTATGATACATGTTAAAACTATAATAATTAACTATTTAATAAAATTTTGCTAAGAGGTATTAATTACATTCTTTATTAACTATTTTTACTTTTAGAAACAAAACTTAATAAAAATGGCAAAAATAACATTAGGAGGAGATCCAGTAGAAACTACTGGGAAACTCCCACAAGTTGGACAACAAGCTCCAGACTTTACATTAACTGTAAGTGACTTATCTGTAAAAAAACTATCAGACTATAAAGGGCAAAAAGTAGTACTAAACATTTTTCCTAGTGTAGATACTGGTACTTGCGCAACATCGGTAAGAGCTTTTAATAAAGAAGCAGCTAACATGGATAATACACAAGTATTATGCATCTCTAGAGATTTACCATTTGCACAAGCTAGATTTTGTGGTGCAGAAGGTATTGAAAACGTTACCATGTTATCTGATTTTAAAACAGGACAATTTGGTAAAGACTACGGATTAGAATTTGCATCAGGTGCTTTTGAAGGGTTACACTCTAGATGTGTTGTTGTTTTAGATGAAAATGGAACAGTTACCTACAACGAGCAGGTACAAGAAGTAGCGGACGAGCCAAATTATAAAGCTGCATTAGAGACCTTATAATATATGGACACCAAAGAACCTTTTGTTGTCAACAGAATAAAAAGCGTTGGGTATGCCTTTAAAGGTATGCTCATGCTTTTAAAAACAGAAGCCAGTATAAAAATACAATTTTGTATAGCTGTAATAGTTACTATTGCTGGCTTATATTGTAACATCTCTGCAAACGAATGGATTATGCAATGCTTTGCTATTGGATTAGTAATGAGTATTGAAGGTGTTAATACTGCTATTGAAGCCATAGCAGATTTTATACATCCTGAACATCATGAAAAAATTGGCTTTATTAAAGACATTGCAGCAGGCGCTGTATTTATCGCCTCAATAGCTTCAACAATCATTGGATTGATTATTTATATACCTAAGCTATTTTAAACAATTATCCATTAGGATAAATGTTAACTATTTGTATTTTTACACAAATTAAAACCTGATAATGGCGAAAGCAAAAAAAACAGTTAAACCTAAAAAGAAAAAAAGCATAAAAAAACCTGATTTGACACTTAGTAGTCAGCAAAAATTAGTTCTTGGTAGCTTTTTAATAATATTAGGTATCTTGTTTTTTATTGCCTTTTTATCATATTTATTTACAGGACATGTTGACCAAAGCGCTTTAAGCGAATTTGGATCAAGAGAAGTAGTTACTAAAAACTGGCTAAGTAAACTTGGGGCTTGGATTAGCGACCTATTTATACAACGTGGATTTGGGGTAGCTTCGTTTATAATCTCTGGACTAACCTTTTTATCTGGTATATATGTTTTAACAGACTTAAATAAAGCTAAACTGCGTAAACATTGGTTTTGGGGCATCTTAGTTATTATCTGGCTATCTATATTTTTCGGCTTTTTTACACATATTAATGATAGCCTAAGTGGTGTTATTGGTTTTGAAATTAATAGCTTCTTCCAAGATTACATAGGTAAAATAGGTACAATTCTATTATTAACCTTTGCCTTTATTAGTTATTTAGCAATCCGATTTAAATTTACTCCACAGCGTATTGCCTCAATGTTTAAAAAAGCATCAAAAGATATTCAAAAAGATTTTAATGATGACTTTGTACCTGTGGACAATTCGTATTCAGACGAAGCTGAAGCCATGAAATCAGCTTTTGAAGTAGACAAAAAAGTAGAGCCTACAATTTCAAATCATTCAAAAATAGAAGGTACAACTCAACTTGAAGTTAATCCAACAATTCCTAAAAAGGAACCGACAACAACTATCAAAACGGAAGTCATTTCGCCTAAAATAGAAATTGAAGAACCTAAAGTTGAAATAGAAGTTGAAACGGTTAAAGAGGAATTATCTGAAACCGATAATTTAGCTAATAAATTAGTTGAAGATTTTGGTCAATTTGATCCTACTCTAGAATTGGGTAATTATCAATTCCCTCCTTTAGACTTACTTAAAAAGTATGATAACGAAGGGGTTACCATAAACCAAGAGGAACTAGAAAATAATAAAAACCGAATTGTAGAAACATTAAACAACTACAAAATTGGTATTGCAAGCATAAAAGCGACAATTGGTCCAACGGTAACGTTATACGAAATTGTACCAGAAGCTGGTATCAGAATTTCAAAAATTAAAAACCTTGAAGATGATATTGCATTATCATTATCGGCTTTAGGGATACGTATTATTGCTCCAATTCCAGGAAAAGGAACCATTGGTATTGAGGTACCAAATAAAAACTCGACAATCGTATCAATGCGATCTGTTATAGCCTCACAAAAGTTTCAGAAAACCGAAATGCATTTACCAATAGCTATTGGTAAAACTATTAGTAATGAAACCCTAGTGGTCGATTTAGCAAAAATGCCTCACCTTTTAATGGCTGGAGCAACAGGTCAAGGTAAATCTGTTGGTTTAAATGCTGTGCTAACCTCATTATTATATAAGAAGCATCCTGCTGAAGTAAAGTTTGTTTTAGTAGACCCTAAAAAGGTTGAATTAACTTTATTTAATAAAATTGAAAGACATTATTTAGCTAAGCTTCCTGATGAAGGTGAAGCCATTATAACCGACAATACCAAAGTAATACACACCTTAAATTCATTGTGTATTGAAATGGATAACAGGTATGAAATGCTTAAAAATGCTTTATGTAGAAATATTGTAGAATACAATAACAAGTTTAAAGCACGAAAACTAAATCCAAACGATGGTCATGCTTTCTTACCATATATAGTACTGGTTGTAGATGAGTTTGCTGACTTAATTATGACTGCTGGTAAAGAAGTAGAAACTCCAGTTGCTAGACTAGCACAACTGGCTCGTGCTATTGGTATACATTTAATTATTGCAACACAACGTCCATCTGTAAACGTAATTACAGGTATTATAAAAGCTAACTTCCCAGCAAGAATAGCGTTTAGAGTATCAAGTAAAATTGACTCTAGAACGATTTTAGATGCAGGTGGAGCCGATCAATTAATTGGTCGTGGTGATATGTTATACACTCAAGGTAATGATATGATACGTATACAATGTGCGTTTGTGGATACACCTGAAGTAGAAAAAATAGTCGATTTTATTGGTGGTCAAAAAGCATATCCTGACGCTTATTTATTACCAGAGTATGTGGGTGAAGAAAGTGGCACAAGTCTTGATGTAGATATAACAGACAGAGATGTCTTGTTTAAAGATGCTGCCGAAATTATTGTTACAGCTCAACAAGGATCTGCGTCTTTATTACAACGTAAATTAAAACTAGGGTACAATCGTGCTGGTCGTCTAATTGACCAATTAGAAGCAGCAGGTATTGTTGGTGGTTTTGAAGGTAGTAAAGCCAGACAGGTGTTAGTAGTAGATTTAGTGGCTCTTGATCAATTATTAGAAAACGAAAAGAAATAAATTACACTTAAAATGAAAAAAGTATTAGTATTATTTTTATTAGCAACAACAACTATTTTTGCTCAAGATAATAAAGCAAAACAATTGTTAAATGAAGTTTCTGCTAAAGCGAAAAGTTACCAAAATATTTCAATAGACTTTAAATATGTTTTAGAGAATCTTGAAGAAAATATTAAGCAAGAAACTAAAGGTGACGTAGTCATGCAAGGCGAAAAATACAGATTAAACATCTTAGGTATTACACGTATTTATGATGGTCAAAACATTTATAGCATTAGTACAGAAGATGAAGAAGTTACTATATCTAAAGGAAGTGATGAAGATGAAAGCACCATTACACCTAGTCAAATGTTATCGTTTTACAAAGATGGTTTTACCTATAACATGGACATAGTACAAGATGTAAGTGGTCGTAAAATACAATATGTAAAATTAACACCAATTGATTCTAATTCTGAAATCAAATATGTTTTATTAGGTGTTGATAACAAAACAAAGCATATTTACAGATTAATTGAAGTTGGAAAAAATAGTACTAAAACGACTTTAACAGTAAACGCTTTTAAAACAAACGAGACTTTATCAAAATCGTTATTTACCTTTGACAACAGTAAATACAAGGATTATTTCATCAATAAACTAGATTAATCTTAAGTGAAAATATTAGATAGGTACATATTAACTTCATATCTAAAAACTTTTATCAGCGTGTTTGTAATACTCATGCTGATTTTTGTTTTACAAGCTATATGGTTATATATTAAAGAATTAGCAGGTAAAGATTTAGATCTTGTCACTGTATTAAAATTTTTAATGTACATTACTCCTACATTAATACCTTTAATTTTACCCCTTACAATTTTATTATCTTCAATAATGGTTTTTGGTAATTTTGCCGAAAATTATGAGTTTGCAGCCATGAAATCTACAGGTATATCACTGCAACGTGCTATGTCAGGTTTAGGTATATTTATAGTTGGATTATCTATATTAACGTTCTTTTTTAGTAACAACGTTATACCTTGGGCAGAATATAACAGCTTTAACTTAAGACGTAACATTGCAAAAGTTAAACCTGCAATGATAATTGCAGAAGGTCAGTTTAATGATATTAGTGACCAATTAAATATTAAAGTTGAAGAGAAATATGGTGAAAACGGTAAATTTCTAAAAGGCATAACCATACATCAAAAAAGCGGAAAAAGTTTTTCTGGTAACCACATCACCATAATTGCTAAAACAGGAGAATTGGCTAGTTCTGAAGATTCTAATATCTTAAAACTAATACTATACGATGGGTATTACTATGATGATACACCTCCTAAAAAAATAGCTGAACGTAATAAAAAACCATTTGTAAAAAGTGAATTTAAAAAGCATGTCTTAAATTATGATCTATCTAATCTAAATAATGTGGATTTAAATGAAAAAAATGTAGACGATAATTATAAAATGCTTAATGTAGCTGAACTTAATTTTTCAATAGATTCCTTAAAAACTAAAAGACAAACTACAGTTAAAGAGTTTTCTAAAGCTTTATACACCAGAACAAATTTATCTACAATAAACTTAACGATAAATGCTAAAAAAGACAGTATTTTCAAAGGTAATATTTTAGATATATTTAAAACCAAACGTAAAATTCAAGTATTGGATTATGCTATTAATAGTATTTCTAGTACACAGCAAATTATTAAATCAAAACAAAGTAATTTAAAAGGTGAAAATTCTAGAATTTACAAACACGGAATCCAATTACATAAAAAGTTTGCTTTAGGAGTCGCTTGTATTATCTTATTTTTTGTTGGAGCTCCTCTTGGTGCATTAATCCGTAAAGGTGGACTGGGTTTACCAATGGTAATTGCTATTGTTTTATTTTTAACCTATCACTTTATTGGTTTATTTGCAGAAAATAGTGCTAAAAACGGAAACTTAAATCCTGTATTGGCTGCTTGGTTTTCAACATTAATCATGTTACCCTTAAGTATATTTTTAACTACTAGAGCAACACAAGACAGAGGGATTTTTGAATTTGACCACATTACAGAACCTATTAAAAATTGGTATAATAAAAAGTTTAATCGTGGCTCAAAGCTTGACCGTTTAGATCCTAATTTTACAATTGTAGATTTTGAAGATAAAGAGGTTTTAAATTATAAATCTTTGTCAAAAATTAATATCATTAGCCTTAGCATAGCCATAATATTATTCATTTTATATTTTGTTTTTAAAAATAACAAATTACCTCAATTAGCACTTGCAGGTATACAAATTGCTGGAGTATCAGCTATTATATTCATATTCAATTACATAAAATCAACAATTACTTATAATACCTTAATTGTTAAAACAGTACATAAAGAAGAAACTTTGATTCAAAAAGGTTTAGGATTATTTATTTATCCTTTAACACATTTTTTAAGAGTTAGTAAATTATCTGTTGGAACAAATTTTAATGGATTAACTGCTATGGATACTGTATTTGAATCAGGATCCGAACCAATTATACTTACAGACAAAGATTTAAAAGATTACAATATAATAGCAACCTTAAGCTTCATTAGTTTCAGCATAGCTTTAATTTTATTTGTTTTATACTTTGTATTTAAAAATAATAAATTACCTCAATTAGCACTTGCAGGCATACAAATTAGCGGAATCTCATTTCTAGTTTTTATTTTTAATTATATAAAATCTTCTATAGAATTTTCAAAAATTTTAAAGGCTATTAAAGTAAAAAGAGAAAACTTTTTAATGCTGATTTTAGGCGTTATAATGTATCCTATCATTCATTTTAAAAGACGTCAAAAACTATAGGCTTAATTGCACTAAGTAATAAATATGCAATATCTTTGCAGGACAACACATTTGTTATGAATACTACACAAAAAAAAGAAAAAACAGCTTTTAAATTAAATACAATTGAAGAAGCTATACAAGATATAAAAGCAGGAAAAGTCATTATTGTCGTTGATGATGAAGACCGAGAAAATGAAGGTGATTTTGTTGCTGCAGCAGAATTAGTTTCTCCTGAGATGATAAACTTTATGGCAACGCATGGTCGTGGTCTAATTTGTACACCTTTAACGGAACAACGTTGTGAAGAGTTAGATCTACACATGATGGTTACCAACAATACAGATCATATGGAAACTGCCTTTACAGTATCTATAGATTTAAAAGGAAATGGTGTTACTACAGGTATATCTGCTGCAGATCGCTCTAAAACAGTACAGGCACTAGTAAATCCTGAAACAAAACCGTTTGATTTAGCACGACCAGGACATATTTTTCCATTAGTTGCTAAAGAAGGTGGCGTTTTAAGACGTACAGGTCATACTGAAGCAGCAATTGATTTTGCAAGATTAGCTGGACTACAGCCTGCTGGTGTGATTGTTGAAATCATGAACGAAGATGGAACTATGGCTAGATTACCTCAGTTAATTGAGGTTGCTAAAAAGTTTGATTTAAAACTAGTTTCAATTGAAGATTTGATTGCTTATCGTATGGATCATGATTCTTTAATCGATAAAAAAGAAGACTTTGAGATTCAAACAAGATTTGGTGCTTTTAGATTAAGAGCATACCAACAAACTACAAATAATCAAGTTCATATTGCTTTAACTAAAGGAGATTGGACTAGCAATGATACAGTTTTAACTCGTGTTAACTCGACTTTAGTCAATAATGATATTTTAGGTACTTTAACCAATAATGCCGATGAGAAATTAGACGACATGTTTAGAGTAATTAATGATGAAGGCAAAGGAGCTATTCTATTTATTAATCAACAAGCTGAATCGATGAACTTGCTACAACGTTTATCGGTTTTAAAATCGGAACAAAAACCAGATACTATTGCTAAAGCTCCTGCAATTGCAATGGATAGTAAAGATTTTGGTATTGGAGCACAAATACTTCATGATTTAAATATTCATAAAATTAAGCTTATCTCAAACTCACAACAAACTAAACGTGTTGGAATGATAGGTTATGGTTTAGAAATAATTGAATACGTTAATTACTAATTAACTTTTAATTTAAAATAAAAAAGCTCCAATTATTAATTGGAGCTTTTTTTATATAATTATAATAGTTTTATAATGATGCTTTTATAGCTTCGACCATTAATTCTGCACGTTTTTTTGTTTCGGCTTCAGTCCAAGATAGTTTAATTAAACATGACAAGTTTCTACCTATATAATGATCAGATTTTTCGAAAGACTTATTTTTTAAGTAAGACATACCATCTTTAACCTCTTTACTAACAGGATATAATGTTTTCAAGTCTTTTAAATGATCCCATTTTCTAACATAATGCCAATTGTTATCATAATAATGAAAACATGCATCAACTCCACTATTTTTAAATGAAGCTGAAACTTTACGAGCAATATCTAAATCAGGTAAGAAAAAGCTTAAAAACGCATAACTCTCCTCTCCTCCTTCAGGCACTGTTCTAAAAGTAACTTCAGGAATTGCAGATAAAGCTTCCCTTAAAATTGTATAATTCTTTTTCTGTATAGCAACAAAATCTTTTAAACGTCTAACCTGAGCTAAACCTACAGCTGCATGTAACTCTGACAACCTGAAATTATAACCTAAGACTGGATGCGACTCTGCACCTCTATCATTACCAATATGGTCGTGACCATGATCTGTAAAGTAATCTGCATGTTTAGCATATTCTGGATTATTGGTAATAACAGCTCCTCCTTCTCCAGAAGTAATTGTTTTAACAAAATCAAAACTAAAGCAACCTAAATCACCATAAGTTCCTAAATATTTTCCTTTATAAGTACCTCCAATTGCTTGGCAAGCATCTTCAACTAATTTTAAATTATACTGATTGGCTATTGTTTTTAAAGCCTCTAAATTAGCCATACTACCACACATATGAACTGGCATAATAGCCTTAGTTTTATCTGTAATGGCTTGTTTTACAGCTTCAGGATCTAAGGTTAAAGTATCGTCAATATCAACTAAAACTGGTATAGCACCAAGCATCATTATAGCCTCAAAACTAGCAACAAAAGTAAAACAAGGCATAATAACCTCGTCACCTGCACCAACTCCTGCTAATGCCAAAGCTACAGAGACTGCTGCTGTACCATTGGTTACTAATTGTGCGTGATTAACCTTTAATGTTTTTTGTAACTCTTGCTCTAATGATTGTGCTTTATAGTGCCCATTTCGCATAGCATCAAAACCATAACGCATTAAAACACCACTATCTAAAACATCTTGCACTTCTTTTCTTTCTAATTCTCCAAAGCTTTCAAATCCTGGCATCTCTAATATTTTAATTAAGCATCAAAACTAAACGAAATAGAGCAATAAAAAAAACGTCTAAATTTTATTTTAGACGTTTTGTTATAATATATATTGAATTTTAATAATTCTCTAAAATGGCATCAATAAATGCATAATGCCTGTCGGTTTCTCTTAAAAAAGTATAACCAGATAATTCACCTATTATTTGTAATTGATCATTTAAAGCAACTAAATTAGGATAACCTCCAGAGGTATTATATTTATTAACAACTTTTTGATTTTTTTTCTTTTGTTCTTCAGTAATAATGTCGATGCGTCTAGGCATATCAATCATTAAAAGCACAAACTGATCTGCTTTAGCTTCAAATTTTTCTGTATGAAAAAAATCTTTTTTCAACATTTTACATGGTGCACACCAATCGCTTCCTGTAAAATATATTAGAATTGGTTTTTGAGAAGCTACAGATTCCTTTTTAGCTTCAGATAAATCTGTTAACCAATTAAGGTTAGATATGTAGTCTTCTTCGTCTTGTGCATTAATTGAAAATGTTACACACATTAGAAATAGAAAAAGTATTTTCTTCATTTTATTAAAATTTAAAGCGAAACAAATGTATTACTTTTTATGAAATAACAACAATCTTGCCAATTTATAGTTTATTTGAATATTACACTATTATTTAAAGGCTTTCTAACTTTTTTTAGCTCCGACATAAAATCATTTTCAGATCTGTAACCTATAGGCATAACTAAAACAGATTTTAAGTTTTGTCTATTTAGATCTAAAAGTCTATCATAATCCTGTGGTACAAAACCTTCCATTGGACAAGCATCAATGCTTAACATAGCACAAACAGTTAACAGATTACCCATTGCTAAATACAACTGGTTTTTTGCCCATGCTTCTTTTTCTTGTTGAGTTTTATTTTTAAAATCTTCAATTAAAAACGTTTTAAACGGATTTAAAATGTCCTCAGGAGTGTTTCTTATGCTTTTTACTCTTTCAAAATAATTTGAAATAAAGGTTTCGTCTAAAATGGTTTCAATACAAAACACTAATACATGCGAAGCCTCTCCTACTTGTTTTTGATTAAATGAAAAAGGAATTAACTCTTTCTGAAGTTTTTTATCTTTAATAATTAACAGTTTGATTGGCTGTAACCCATAAGAAGTTGCTGTTAAATTAAATGCTTCTGAAAGTGTCTTAATATCTTTATCAGAAACCAACTTTTTATCATCAAAGCTTTTAGTAGCATATCTCCAATTTAAACGATCTATAATGTCCATATTTTTTTTATCAAAAATAAAATATAACATTGTAACTACAGTCACAATTATTTTTTAAATGCTACAGATTGATTATTAGGTAAATAAAATAAAATTTGTTTTTTTTTTGAAAAAAAGTTGATTTTTATTTGAATAGAACTAAAATCCTATCTATATTTGCACTCGCATTTAGGGAATACCTAATGAGGCACTCAGGAGAAATGGCAGAGTGGTCGAATGCGGCAGTCTTGAAAACTGTTGAGGGTCACACCTCCGGGGGTTCGAATCCCTCTTTCTCCGCAAAAAAAAATCACAACTTCCGTTGTGATTTTTTTGTTTAAAATAGTTTTAATTTATTCTTTCCAAAAGCCTTCTATCTCTTCTAATGATTTACCTTTTGTTTCTGGTATAAATTTATAGGTAACAAAAACTATAATTAATATAAAAGCTATAAATATAAAGTATGGTAAAGATCCATTCCATGGTGCACTATTATTAGTTTCGCTTCCCATTACCATTGGAAAAGATTGAGAGACGACAATGTTTGCTGCCCATTGCGCGGCTACAGCTACAGACATGGCAACACTCCTTATTTTATTAGGAAACATTTCAGATAACAATACCCAAACTATTGGTCCCATCGATAAAGCAAAAGAGGCTATAAAGATTAAAACTCCAATTAAAGATAACATTCCAACACTTTCTTGCTGTAACGTTATACCTAATAATAAAAACCCAACAATCATACCTGTTGCTCCAATATATAATAATGGTTTTCTACCAAATTTATCTACTGTAAACATGGCAACAAAAGTAAATACTAAGTTTACAAAGGCTAATAATATTTGCTGTGCCAAAACATCTTCTTTACCGAAACCTAAAGCTTTTTCAAAAATATCTGCTCCATAATACATCACAGCATTAATACCTGTAAACTGTTGTAACATAGATAGCACTGTACCTATTGTTATAATAATAAAAACAGATTTTGCAAAATAATTTACTTTTACACCATCATTAGACTCGTCTAAAGACTTCTTTATTTGCTTAAGTTCTAATTCCGCTCCTTCTTCTGTGTTAATTTTATTTAAAACAGCTAAAGCTTCTTCATCTTGTCCTTTTAACGCTAACCATCTTGGACTTTTTGGTACAAAAAATAAAAGCAATAGAAATAAACCGCTTGGAATTAACTCTGACCAAAACATACGACGCCATCCAAACTCAATGTTTTCAACTTCTGTTAAATTGTTTCCAATAAAATATGTAGCTAAAAACACTACAAAAAAACCAATAACAATGGCTAATTGATAGTAAGTAACCATACGACCTCTAATATTTGAAGGTGCAATCTCTGCTATATACATTGGTGCATTCATTGACGCTACTCCTATACCTAAACCTCCTATTATTCTAAAAAAAACTAACATACTTACTGATTGAGGAAATAATTCTGGCAAACCAGAACCATATGCTGACAATGTAAATAAAACTGCTGATATAATTAAGGACCATTTTCTACCTATTTTAATGCTTAATTGTCCTGCTATTAAAGCTCCTACAAAACACCCTACAAGAGCACTTGTTACAATCCACCCTTTTAACCCATCACTTAATTGAAAATGCTCTGTTAAGTAAAATTGTGCTCCATTAATAACACCTGTATCGTATCCAAATAATAAACCTCCTAATGCAGATACTGCTGCAATTAATAGTAAAAAAACTCCTTTTTTCATTTAATAAAATTTTTAGTTAGTACATCAATATACTACTTATAATAATTGAGAATTATCAAAATCAAGACATGTATGGTTTTTGTATAGGTGAATTTAATAATTTTTCAAGCTATACTTGAGAAATCAGTAATTATACCATTATTAAATATAGTTTTGTATAGCTGTTTAATACAATTAAATCTACATTTTTTAAGCATTATAACGCATATAATAAACAAATGATTAAATCCGCTTATAAGAAATATTGAACATGATTTTTATCATGTTTTAAATACTAGTTTTAATCTACTTTAGTGTAAGTAAATAATATGAACACTTTTTATTAAAAAGCTAAATAAGCAATTTATGAAACTATCTATTTTAATCCCAACTGACTTTTCAAACAATGCAAAAAGTGCTATTAATTATGCAATAAAATTATATCAAGAGCAAGAGTGCACATTTTATTTACTGCACGCTTGGTCTGTTAAAACAAATAACAGAACATACATTACATCAAACTTTGTTGACACATCAAAAGAAGAGGCTAAAATTAAATTAAAAGACTTTAAAAATAATATCGAGAGCTTAAACGCTAATAAAAAACATACATTTAAAACTATTTTTAGCACAAACAAACTTATTGATGCTATAGATTGCAATTTAAAAGACTTTAGTATTGACCAGCTATTTATGGGTACTAAAGGTGTAACAAAAGCTAAAGAACAATGGTTTGGTAGCAATACCGTTAATACTATTAAAAAAATAAATCAGTGTCCTATTATTGTTGTACCTGATGAATATAATTTTAAACCTCTCAAACAAATTGCTTTTGCAACAGATTATAATAGGCATTTTGGAGACGAATTATTAACCATTAAAGCATTTGTAAAATTATACGACTCTAAATTACAAGTAGTACATGTTTGTAAAAAAAATACATTAACAGATAATCAGAATCATAATTTAACAATGCTTCAAGCTAACCTAAGTGATATACCACACAATTTTAATTGGATGACAGATGAGCTTAAAAAAACTGAAGAAATCACCAATTTTATTAAACTACAAGATATTGATGCTCTAATTTTAATTAATTACAATCATGGTTTTATTGAGAATTTAATAAACGAACCTGTTATTAAAAATGTAGTCTCTTATCCTGACGTCCCTTTATTAATATTACCTTACAAAGACTAAAATTAAAAAAAGAGCTAAACACTAGCTCTTTTTTTGTGTAATAAAGTTTTAAGAAGTCATTCGTTTTTTACCAGTAATACCTTCTACTTTAATAATAAATACAGCAGGAATATTGTCTTTATATATTTTACTTGAAAAATCACTAATAAAACTAGCTTTAACTTGTTCTTTATCCAAAATAATATCTTTAATTCCTAATGAAAATTTATGCAAATACGCTTTAGCATCACTTCCAAAGAGTTGTTCAAATTTACCATGTACTAAAATAGACTTCCAATTAGCAACATTATCAATATCCGAAACAAGTAATGATACCCTTGGATACTTTCGCATAGCATTCATTTTATGACCATCTCCAGAATAACAAATAATTGCATTTATTTCATTATCAAAAAAGTAAGTAATAGGTACTACATAAGGTTCATTATTATAAATATAGCCTAATTGTCCAATGTAATTATTTTCTAAAATGTAGTCAATTTCTTTTTGTTCTAAACTTATAAACATTGCATATTGGTTTAAGGGTTAATTTCTTTTTCAAATTCTATTTCTAATTTAGCTAACAACATTAATTCTGCTTTATTTGTTTTAGAAAAACTAGACGCAATATTAATAGCTACAGCAATTATAGCTTCCTTCAATGTTTTTGTAAACAATCTTTCGTTAGCTTGTTTGTATTTTATAAAACTATTATAACACTCTTCAGATTCATATTCTTTATTTTTTGAAAACCATATAAAAGCGTCAATAATACCTTCATTGCTTTCAGAAAACACCCAATTATCGCTTACTTTTTGTTTTAACGTTTCAGTTTCTATCTCTGACAAAGTGCCATCAACTGTAGCTATAGCATAAAACAATTTGCCTAAATTTTGACTTAATTTATTGTTATTAACTGTTTTGTTTTCCATGACTATTAATTTTCCACTTAAAATTACTTTTTAATACTCACATATTTTATGATATAAATCAGCAATAGCAATATTGGTCTTTCTTTTTTTTTGTAATTTTATTTTTTAAACACTCCTTATAATAAATGTTCCAAAACAGTCAAGATGTTTTTCAATTGTTATCCGAAGCCATTTCAGAGGGTATTTTAATAGTTGACGAGACACAAACTATAATTGCTGTAAACACAGCTACTGAACAAATGTTTGGTTTTTCTAAAGGTGAACTTAACAACCAACCATTATTAACCTTAATACCTTCTAATTTTCATAAAGGACATGGCCACCATTTTAATACGTTTTATAAACATAGCGAAAAACGTACTATGGGTAAAGGTAGAGAGCTTTATGGGACACGTAAAGATGGTAGTAATTTTCCTGTAGAAGTTGGTTTAAACCCTTTTAATGTAGGAAAAAAAAAATATGTCATGGCTTTAGTCATAGATATAACAGAACGTAAAAATTACACGGATAGACTTGAGAAAACCGTTGATGAACGCACCAAACAATTAAGAGAAGCTTTAGAAGCTGAAAAGGAATTAAACGATCTTAAAACTAAGTTTTTATCATTAGTATCTCATGAGTTTAAAACACCTTTAACAGGTATCTTAACGTCTACAATGTTGTTAAGTAAATATAAACTTGAAGCGCAACAAGACAAACGTGATAAACATATTGAAACCATAACTAGTAAGGTCCATTATTTAAATAATATTTTAAATGATTTTTTATCTATCGAAAAATTAGAATCAGGAAAAATTAATTATAAATTTATTCAATTTAATTTAAGCAAAGTTGTAAACGAAGTCATTTACAATGCTAATATGTTACTTAAAGAAGGCCAAAAAATTTTATATCCTGAAAACATTGATGACATTACCTTAATCCAAGATGAAAAAACGGTCGAGCTTGCCTTATCTAATTTGGTACACAATGCTATAAAATATTCGCCTGAACAAACTACAATTGAAATTATTGTTAATCAGGATACAAAAAATACTACTTTTAAAGTTATTGACAACGGAATTGGAATTCCTGAAAAGGATCAAAAAAATATTTTTAATCGTTACTTTAGAGCAGAAAACGCTTTACTAGATCAAGGTACTGGAATTGGGCTAAACATTACCAAAACACATCTTGAAAATCTTGGCGGAAACATTACTTTTTCTAGTATTGAAGGTCAAGGAAGCACATTTATAATGACTATTCCAAACACTGTAAAATAAATGAAAACCATACTATTAATTGAAGATGATGCCATTTTAAGAGAAAACACTAAAGAACTTTTAGAACTTTCTAATTACAACGTTAATACAGCATCAAACGGAAAGATTGGTTTAGAAACTGCTTTAAAAACATTACCAGATATTATTGTTTGTGATATAATGATGCCTGAATTAGATGGCTACGGAGTTTTACAAGGGTTATCTAAAAATGATGAAACTAAATATATACCATTTATATTTTTATCTGCCAAAACAGAGCGTCAAGACGTTAGAAAAGGTATGGATCTTGGTGCTGATGATTACATTACCAAACCATTTACTGAGGACGAAATTATTAGTGCTATTGAAAGCCGAATGGCTAAAGCTGCCATTTTAAAAGACTCTAGACAAGCAAATGAGACTTTAAAAAAAGACGATAACCAATTAAGAACATTAAATGATTTAAAAAACTTTTTTGATGACAATGGAGAAGTTTTTAGCATCAAAAAAAATAACACAATCTATCAAGAAGGTCATAACTCTAACTACATTTATTTAATCACTCAAGGTGTTGTAAAATGCCATAAGTTAGATGAAAATGGTAAAGAGCTTACTACTGCATTACACAAGGAAGATGATTTGTTTGGTTACACTTCGTTTACACAAAATATAGCTTATCAAGAATCTGCAATTGCTATGACAGATGTGACATTAGTTGGTCTCTCAAAAAACACATTAAAAGACGTTTTAAATAGTAATCATAAAGTCACCTTAGAGTTAATACAACTGTTAACAGATGACATATCTGGTGTAAAAAACCAATTATTAGAAATGGCATATAGCTCTGTACACAAAAAAACAGCGTCGACTATTTTAAAATTTGCGGAAAAACTAAATAGAAAACCAGAAGATCCAATTAAAATTTCTAGAAACGATTTAGCTAGTGTTGCCGGAATTGCTACAGAAACTTTAATAAGAACCATGTCATCTTTTAAAAAACAAGGTTTGATTGAAATTGAAGGTCGTAATGTTAAAATATTAGATATCGAAAAGTTAAAAAACATGCATTAAGTTAGTAATTCAACTAACAATTAATAAACATGATTTTTATCATTTTTTAAAATTAGCTTTCATTATAAATTTGTTTGAATAAGAACAAATACAATGAAAACTATTCTATTACCTACAGATTTTTCTGATAATTCTTGGAATGCCATTCAATATGCCTTAAACTTTTACAAGCATATTAATTGTACATTTTACTTATTACATGTTAATAGATTAAGTGATACCATAACCAATGACAATGTATATTTAAGCACATCTGACGTTATTGATGAAATGTATATTAAACCGTCAAAAAAACAACTAAACAAATTATTAAAAAAGATAGCAACATCTTTTCCTGAAAATACAAAACACACTTTTTACACTATTTCAGACCATAATTTTTTTATCGATTCTGTTAGAAAACATGTCGAAGAAAAAAAAATAGACCTAATCGTTATGGGTACTAAAGGTGCTTCAGGACTACAAAAATATATTTTAGGTACAAATACAGGTGATATTATAACAAAAGTACATTGTAACACATTAGTAATCCCAGAACAAGCAAAATACACAACAGTTAATGAGGTTGCTTTCCCTACAGACTTTTTACAGTTTTATGGCAGCCATACTTTACAACCAATATCAGATATTTTAGAACAACAAGAAGCAGCTGTTAGAATATTACACATTAATAAAAAACAAAAAGACTTAAACGAAGATCAGAAGCAAAACAAAGACTTTTTAGAAGACTATTTTAGTCAATATATTTCAAGTTTTCATTTTTTAACAAATACTAAAGTAGAAGCTGCTGTACAATGTTTTGTAGAAAGCAGAAATATTGATATGATTGCTATGGTAGCCAAAAACCTTAATTACTTTCAGCAAATATTATTTCATAATAAGGTTGAAGATATTAGCTATCAAACTACAGTTCCATTTTTAGTGTTACATGAATAATGTTATTTAAGTATTAAAACAATTTCAAGACAATCCAATATGGTTAGTACAAGCAAGACAATAATCCAAACTATTGATTGTGTATCTTTGTAAAAAAGATAGCTACACTAATGCATTTTGATTTAAAAAACACGTTTACACATTCGCTTCCTGCAGATCCAATTACAGATAATAGTAGACGTCAAGTCTCAAAAGCCTGTTATAGTTTTGTAACACCAAAACCGACTGCTAACCCTAAATTAATTCACGTTTCTCCAGAGATGTTGGACACCTTAGGTTTGTCAGAAAACGATGCTAAAACAAAGGCATTTTTAAATATTTTTACTGGTAATAAAGTTTTAGAAAACACAAAACCTTATGCCATGTGTTATGGTGGACATCAATTTGGACATTGGGCTGGACAATTAGGAGATGGACGTGCTATTAATTTATTTGAAGTTGAACACAATAATTTAAACTGGAAATTACAATTAAAAGGAGCTGGAGAAACACCATATTCTAGAACAGCAGATGGATTAGCAGTTTTAAGAAGTTCTGTTAGAGAATATTTATGTAGTGAAGCAATGTACCATTTAGGTGTACCAACAACACGTGCTTTAAGCTTAGCTTTATCTGGAGACCAAGTATTACGAGATGTGATGTATAATGGCAATCCTGCTTACGAAAAAGGCGCTATCGTCACCAGAGTGTCACCTAGTTTTTTACGCTTTGGTAGTTATGAGATACATGCCTCTCGTAACGATATATCGACCCTTAAAACACTTGTAGATTATACTATAAACACTCATTTTTCTCATCTTGTTACTGCAAATACAAAAGCAGAAATAAACAAACAAACCTATATTCAGTTTTTTAACGACGTTGCTACACGAAGTTTAGACATGGTTATCCATTGGCAACGTGTTGGATTTGTACATGGTGTGATGAATACTGATAATTTATCCATTCTAGGACTAACCATAGATTATGGACCTTATGGTTGGTTAGAAGGTTATGAGCCTGGTTGGACACCAAATACAACTGACAAACAAAACAAGCGTTATCAATTTGGTACACAACCTGACATTGTACTTTGGAATTTGTACCAATTAGCAAACGCATTATACCCATTAATTGAAGAAGCAGAAGGTTTAGAAGCTGTTTTAGCTAATTATGCAGAACAAAAAGACATCAAATACTTACAAATGATGCGTAGTAAAATTGGATTGTCATCCGAAGAACAACTAGATGCTAACTTAATTCAAGAATTAGAAGATTGTTTACAGTTAACAGAAACAGATATGACTATCTTTTTCCGTAATCTATCAGATTTTAATAGCTCTACTCCTACTAACGGATTACAAATTATTCGTGAGTCTTTTTACGACATAAAATCTGTAACCGAAGCTATAAAAGACAGATGGAACTTATGGTTTGATAGTTATGCAGACCGTTTACAACGCGAGTCAATTTCCGCGAAAGCGAAAAAAGAAAACATGAACAAAGTAAACCCCAAATATGTGTTACGTAATTATATGGCACAATTAGCAATAGATGATTCCAACAAAGGGGATTACAAATTAATTGACGAGCTATATAACCTTTTAAAACAACCTTATGCAGAGCAACCTAAACATCAAAAATGGTTTGCAAAACGCCCAGAATGGGCTAGACATAAAGTAGGCTGTTCTATGTTATCTTGTAGCTCTTAAAATTAGGTTAAAAAGAAGACCTCCTAGTTTAAATCACAAATAACTATCTAGTATTTTGTATCTTTACATAAAAAGAAAAAGGATGTCAGACACTAAAAAACCTGATAATATTGTCTTTAATCAAGAGACACAAAAATACGATGCATCACTAAAACCGTATGCAACAAATGTTGGTGCTCCAGCTATAAAAGTTACAGAAAACATCACCTGGAAAAACAAAAACGTACACAAAGCCAATCAACAAATTAAAGCTAAGTATTTAGAGCTAAAAGCAGAATACGAAAAAATGATGGATGAGCTAGAATACAACAATTTAGTATATAACGCTAAATTTAGTTTTCAACCTATAATTGGTGATACTTATCATTTATACAGAGACAAAAATGGACAACCCTTTTTATCTATTATCTCTCCAGACCAATGCAACTTTGATTTTGTAGGTAGTTTTTATTTAAACTCAGAGCATATCTGGAAAAGAATAGATCAAGACGACAATACACAACAATTACAATAACAAAAAAAATCCCAAGTAAACAACTTGGGATTTTTTTTATAATGTATATTAAAACAGTAATTGTCTATTGACTGACTAATACTGTTAATAATATTTAGTTTCCTTTTTTGTAATCTTCTAAAAACTTAGCTAAACCGCTGTCTGTTAAAGGGTGTCTTAATAAACCTTCAATAGAGCTTAAAGGACCAGTCATAACATCTGCACCTAATTTAGCACAATCAATAACGTGCATTGTGTGACGTACAGATGCAGCTAAAATTTCAGTTTCAAAAGCATAGTTATCAAAAATATGTCTGATTTCTGCAATTAAGTTTAAACCATCTGTAGAGATATCGTCCAAACGTCCAATAAAAGGTGATACATAAGTTGCACCAGCTTTAGCAGCTAATAATGCTTGACCAGGAGAAAACACTAACGTTACATTAGTTTTAATACCTTTATCACTAAAGTATTTACAAGCCTTAACACCATCTTTAATCATTGGTAATTTAACCACAATCTGGTCGTGTAATTCAGCAAGCGCTTCACCTTCTTTAACCATCCCTTCAAAGTCAGTTGAGATAACCTCTGCACTAACATCACCATCTACAATATTGCAAATGTCAACATAATGCTTCATAATATTATCGTGACCTGTAATACCTTCTTTAGCCATTAAAGATGGATTAGTCGTCACACCATCTAAAATACCCATATCCTGAGCGTCTTTAATCTGGTCTAAATTGGCAGTATCAATAAAAAATTTCATTTAAAAAATATTTAAGTTGTGTATATTTAATTATTTGGGCGTTACCACAAGGGTCAGGCTGTCCGTTTTATCTTTTTTTGCCATTTGTGGCAGCAAAAAAAGGATGCCACTTCCATCCTTAACGCAACGCAAAGTTACAATTTAACTTTAGCATCTAAAATAATCATATCAAATGATATTAACATTTTAATTAAAGTCAAACGTTTTTACGAAAAAAAATAATTTCAATTGATTGTATTAATATAAGAACTTGGAATCTTTAATTTGTTACTTGGAGTTTCCTATAACTTATAATGGTTTAAAAGCAACTTTTCGTACATCTTATCTGGTAATAAAAACTTTAATACTATCGAAAATTTTTGCATTGGTGCACCAACCTTATAATGTATTTTCGGTTTTTTAGTATTAATAACCTGATGTACTTTTTTAGCCACAGCAATTGGTGAGCTACTATTATCTACATGATCATCAATATCCTTTAAAACATTTGGATATTTAGTGTATGGAGAATCTTTTAAAACAGGAGCATGATAACGTCCAGCAGCAATATTGGTAGCAAAATCGCCTGGAGCAATATTGGTAAATTGTACACCAAAATCCTTAGTTTCCATACGTAATGCTTCCGTTACAATCTCCAAAGCACCTTTACTAGCACTATAAATACCACGATATGGTAATCCCATATAACCAGCAATAGATGTAATATTAATTACTAGACCTGATTGTTGTTTACGCATCTGTGGTAATACTGCTTTAATAACATTTATTGGTCCAAAAAAGTTAGTATTAAAATTATGTTGGATTTGCTCTTGCGGTATTTCTTCAATTGCACCATTTATTCCAACACCAGCATTATTAACCAACACATCCAGTTTACCTTCTGCTTTAATCACTGTACTAACAGCTGTTGCAATAGTTACCGTGTCATTAACATCCAAAGCAACCAACTTAAACTTACTATTAGTATAGTTTGAAGGATTACGACTGGTGCCATAAACGGTAAACCCTTTATCGGTTAAAAACTCTCCAATAGATTTTCCAATTCCTGAAGAACCTCCTGTAATTAATACAACTTTAGACATGTAAATAATTTTAAAAGTTAAAAGTAAAAAAGTTGAAAGCACAAAACGACTTTAACCAAAAAAGATTTGCTAGAATTAACTAACAAATCTTTATTTTATGTTTGAAAATCTCTTTTTAATAAAAGGATTTAGAATAATCAAAAAAGGCAAGCTACCTACATCACACCGCTACGACCATTTACCTTTGCTTCGTTCCCGACCTGGAGGATTCAACAGGAGCTGGTTGTGTAGGACTTGCCGAGTGCAAATATACACACATTTTATTTTTTCGCAATCATTTTTTATAATGAATTTTAATAAATAACTTGCTAACAAATAAGTTTACAAAATGAAAGCATTTAAATACCTTACAATCATATTTTTAGCCACTACTCTTTTTTCTTGTGGTGAAGACGTTGAAGCTCAAAAAAAGAGCTTTTCAGTAACAACTAACGCTAAAAATGGTACAATTAGCATTGATAAAACGCTAGAATTGTCTCTAAAAAATCCTAAAAACATCCAAGTTTCTTCTGTCACATATCAGTTAAACGGAAAAACAATTGAAGCTAAACAACAACTTTCTGACTTTAAATTAGGCGAACATAATTTAAAAGCTACCATAAATTTTAATGGCGAAACTGCAGAAATTAACCAAACCATTGCATTATTAAGTGATGTGGCTCCTAAATTTTTGAAAGTAGAAATTTTAAACACTTTCCCACATGACAACACCTCTTTTACACAAGGTTTAGAGTTTAATAATGGTGTATTATATGAAAGTACTGGACAACGTGGCGAATCTAAGATCAGAAAAATAGATTACAAAACTGGTGACGTTATTACTGAAACAGCTATACCTGACGCTTTTTTTGGAGAAGGAATTACAGTTTTAAACAATACCGTTTACCATTTAACTTGGCAAGGTCGTAAAGGGTTTACTTATGATGCTAACACTTTAGAGAAAAAAAGCAGCTTTAATTATGGGCAAAGTCAAGAAGGTTGGGGATTTGCTAACGACGGAACTAAACTTTATAAAAGTGATGGTACTAGTTTAATATGGTCCTTGAATCCAGAAACTTTAGTTGAAGAAGACCATATACAAGTATGTACTACAAAAGGAAAAATTGGTAGATTAAACGAAATTGAATTTGCTAACAACAAATTGTACGCTAATATTTGGGAGAAAAACGGAATTGCAATTATAAACCCTAAAAATGGTGCTGTAAAAGCGGTTATTGACTGTACAATACTAACCAAACAAATTCCTAATTTTTCTATTAACGAAAACTGCTTAAATGGTATTGCTTACAATCCTGAAACTGAAACTTTCTTTTTAACAGGTAAGCGTTGGGATAAATTATTTGAGGTTAAAATTTTAGAAAACTAACCTAATATATTAAAAGTTAAAAGTTTACAAATTGGCTGTTAAAGTCTCTTAATTAAATTTTTCATCTAAAATGATAAATCTAAATTTGAGGCTAATCAACCAACCAAACATTGAAAACTTTTACAATAATATTTATCTTATTGACAGGCTATTTTGTGTCTGCTCAAACAGTAAACGGAATTGTTTACGACTCTATTGCTACCATAGAAAACATTAAAATCACCAATCTTGTTTCAAAAAACATGACTGCTTCAGATGCAAACGGGACATTTTCAATAGCAGGAAAAATAGGTGATACTTTAAAATTTAGTTCGATATTTTATAAGGAACAAACATTAGTTTTGAAAGCTTTTCATTTCCACGAAAGTGTCGTTATTGAGCTAAAAAAAATCTACAATAATTTAGACGAAGTCAAACTTATAACACCATATAAAGAGCAATTAGCAGATATTAAAACAGTAGAATCTAAATTAAAAAATCAAATTTTAGAGGATATAAAAAATAATCCTCACCTCTACTCTGATCAACCTGTAGCTGGTGGAATAGACATCATTCAGGTTTTTGGATTAATTGCTAAACTGTTTGAAAATAAAGATAAATATGTTCCGCCTCCTTTTATTGAAATGACCTATGAAGATTTAGAAACGCTTTTTGAACAATCAAAACTATTTAATAGCAGTTTTTTAGTTAATGATTTAGCAATTGAAAAAGACTACATCCCAATGTTTTTAGAATTTGTTATTAAAAATGAACTTAACAGTAATCTTCTAGAAAAGGAAAAAGAGTTTGAACTACTAGAAATTTTTGTACAAAAAGGTCAAGTATTTAATAAAATTATAGCAGACTTTAAAAAAGAACAACTTAATAAGAATTAAAGGCTTTTGATACTAAATCATTAATTCAAAAGTTATATTTTAGTCAACCAAAGTTACAATTACATTTATATGAAGCGTACGCTATATTTTATCTGCTGTTTAGGATTTATATTATTTTGCAGTTCTTGTCGTAAGGATTTTGAGTTTCAGGCTAGTTCTGGAAACCTAGGTTTTTCTAAAGACACAGTATATTTAGATACTATTTTTGCAAATATTGGCTCAAGTACCTATAACTTAAAAGTGTACAATAATAGTAACGAAGATATCTCTATACCTAATGTACAACTACAAAATGGCGAAACCTCTGGTTACCGATTAAATCTTGATGGTCAAGCCGGAAAAAGCTTTAATAATGTAGAGTTATTAGCAAAAGATAGCTTGTTTATTTTTATCGAAACGACTTTTAATACGATCACTACTCCACTTACTGACGACCAATTTTTATATACCGACAAAATAATTTTTGATGCTGGAGCTAACCTTCAAGATGTAGATTTAGTGACTTTAATTAAAGATGCTAATTTTATTTATCCTGATAAAAACAACACAACTGGTGTTGTTGAAACCCTAACACTTACTATAGATGGTCAACCTGTAGAAACAGAAATACAAGGACGAGAACTATTACCAGAAGAACTAACATTTACAAACCAAAAACCTTACGTAATTTATGGTTATGCTGCAGTACCATCAGGCGAAACATTAACTATTGATGCAGGAGCACGTGTCCATTTTCATGCTAATTCTGGATTGTTAGTCTCAGAAGGTGCTACTTTAAATGTCAATGGAGATTTAAGTACTGACCAAGACCTTTTAGAAAACGAAGTGATTTTTGAAGGTGATAGACTAGAACCATTATTTAGTGATGTGCCTGGGCAATGGGGAACTATTTGGCTATTTGATGGCAGTTTAAACAACACTATAAATCATGCAACTATTAAAAATGCTACAGTTGGAGTGTTATCAGATGGTAATGCTGATGCTGTAACAGATAAATTAACCATTACCAATTCTCAAATCTATAACATCAGTACGTTTGGTATTTTAGGTCGTAATACCTCTATTAAAGCAGATAATTTAGTTCTTAATAATGCTGGACAAGCTAGTTTTGGTGCCACTTTTGGTGGAAAATATAATGTGACCCACTCTACTATAGCAAATTATTGGAACAGTAGTTTTAGACAATTTCCAGCCTTATTAATTAATAATTTTGTTATTGATGAAGACAATACTGCTTTTGTTTCTGATTTAACCGAAGCAAATTTTAGCAATTGTATAATTTACGGAAATGACAATCCTGAGTTGTTAATAGATGAAATTGAAGATGCTTCAATTGTATTTAACTTTAAGTTTACTAATTGTTTGTTACAATTTCAGGATAGCAGTAACTTTTTTACAAGTGAAAACTATGATTTTGAAGATACTACACATTACGAAAACATGATTTTTAATGACGATCCTGATTTTAGAGATGCTTTTGAAAACGATTTAATGATTGGTGAAGATTCCGCTGCAAATGGTCAAGGTAATACTACTTTTGCTACACAAGTCCCTAATGATATTTTAGGTATTGATAGAACTGCAAGTCCAGATTTAGGCGCTTATCAGCACACTGATTTTTAAGACTAAAAACCTCTTTAACTCTATAAGAATAAGAGAGTACTAAATGTGACTTGAATATTCTTCATTAATTCAATTAAAAACCACTTAAATTAAATAAGCACATATCGTCAGTTCGAGTGCGTCGACGTAGGAGACGTGTATCGAGAACTTGTTACTGTATCACTACATTAAAGTAAAAACCATAAAACAAAAAAGCCAGCTTTTCAGCTGGCTTTTTTTCCGCGAAAGCGAAATATATAATTTTAAATTAGGCTACAAATAAAGGTAAATCACTCATCATTGCATTTACTTTAATAGCAATTTCGTCTAATTTATCTTCATTGTCATGATTTTTAATCACTTCATCAATTAAATCAACAATAACCTCCATTTGGTCTTCTTTTAAACCTCTAGTTGTAATTGCAGCAGTACCTACTCTAATTCCTGACGTTACAAATGGCGATTTATCGTCAAAAGGCACCATGTTTTTATTTACTGTAATATCTGCTTTTACCAATGCTTTTTCTGCATCTTTACCAGTAATATCTTTGTTACGTAAATCAATAAGCATCATATGGTTATCTGTACCTCCAGAAATAATTTTGTAATCGCGCTTTACAAATGCTTCAGCCATAGCTGCTGCATTTTTCTTAACTTGTAGCATATAATGCATAAATGGCTCAGTTAACGCTTCTCCAAAAGCAATTGCTTTTGCTGCAATTATGTGCTCTAAAGGTCCACCTTGATTACCAGGAAATACTCCAGAATCTAATAAAGAAGACATCATACGTAGGTTTCCGTTTTTAAGTTTGATTCCAAATGGGTTTTCAAAATCTTTACCCATTAATATCATTCCTCCTCTTGGTCCACGTAATGTTTTATGTGTTGTTGTTGTTACAATATGACAATGTGGTAATGGATCGTTTAAAATACCTTTTGCTATTAATCCTGCAGGATGCGATATATCTGCTAATAAAATAGCTCCAACACTATCTGCTATGGTTCTGAAACGTTTAAAATCTATATCTCTAGAATAAGCAGAGGCACCAGCAATTATTAATTGTGGTTTTTCTTTAGTTGCAATTTCTTGTATTTTATCATAGTTTAAAACTCCAGTTTCCTGCTCTACTCCGTAAAATACTGGATTATATAATTTACCAGAAAAATTTACTGGAGAACCATGTGTTAAATGACCACCATGTGATAAGTCAAACCCTAATATTTTATCACCTGGTTTTAAACAGGCATGATACACTGCTGTATTGGCCTGACTACCAGAGTGAGGTTGTACGTTTGCATATGCTGCACCAAACAAAGTTTTTGCTCGGTCAATAGCTATTTGCTCAACCTCGTCAACCACTTCACAACCACCATAATAACGCTTTCCTGGATACCCTTCGGCATACTTGTTTGTTAGTACAGATCCTGCAGCTTCCATGACTTGGTCACTGACAAAGTTTTCTGATGCAATTAGTTCTATACCATCTAATTGGCGTTCTTTTTCGGCTTGAATTAATTCAAAAATTTGTTCGTCGCGTTGCATAATTGTATTGTTTTTAATTTCCGCTTTAAGCGAAAATAGTTTTATCGTTAAATATTTATCAAAAATAAGAAATAACCCTTTTAAATAATTGAAAAAACATATATTTACTTATAATTTATAAACAACAAATCAACAATTATATATATGCCATTATCAGCCAATAATCCAGATAGAAAATCGTGGTTACACGTCGATAAAAATTCAGATTTCCCTATTCAGAATATTCCCTTTGGTGTTTTCTTAACTAGAGATGACATTATTACCATAGGAACAAGAATTGGTGATACTGCAATTGATTTAGGCGCTTTACACCAATTAGGCTATTTTGAAGGAATCCCATTAACAGATGATATTTTTTTACAAGATACCTTAAACGATTTTATCGCAGACGGTCGTAAAACTTGGCGTTTAGTTAGAAACAGAATTGCCGAAATATTTGATGCCGATAATACGTCTTTAAAAGATAATGTAAAAAACAAAGAAGTTGTATTATTTAGATTAGATGAAATTGAAATGCAATTACCTGTTCAAATTGGTGATTACACAGATTTTTACTCTAGTATAGAGCATGCTACCAATGTAGGTACGATGTTTAGAGATCCTGATAATGCATTATTACCAAACTGGTTACATATACCTGTTGGATATCATGGTAGAAGTAGCTCTATTATACCTTCCGGAATACCTGTACACAGACCACAAGGTCAAACCTTACCTGCCGGAGCAACAGAACCAGTTTTTGGTCCAAGTAAGTTAGTAGACTTTGAGTTAGAAATGGCTTTTATTACTACTGATGCTAATGATTTAGGAGAACCAATACCTGTAAATGAAGCTGAAGAATATATTTTTGGTCTAGTTTTATTTAATGATTGGTCAGCACGTGATATACAAAAATGGGAATATGTACCATTAGGACCATTTTTAGCAAAAAACTTTGCGTCTTCAATTTCTCCTTGGATTGTAACCTTAGATGCGTTACAACCATTTAAAGCAGACAACCCAAAGCCTTTAAAAAAGCAATTACCATACTTACAACAGTCTGCTAAAAAGAATTACGATATTAATTTAGAAGTTGCTATACAACCAGAAAAAGCTAAAGAAACGGTTGTTACACGATCTAATTTTAAACATATGTATTGGAGTATGTCTCAACAATTAGCACACCATACTATTAATGGTTGTCCTGTTAATTCTGGAGACATGATGGGAAGTGGTACCATATCTGGACCAACTCCTGATAGTTATGGATCTATGTTAGAATTATCTTGGAGAGGTGAAAAACCTGTAAAAATGCAAGATGGATCTGAACGTAAATTTATAAACGATAACGATACTGTTATTATGAGAGGTTACTGTGAAAAAGATGGTACTAGAATTGGTTTTGGAGAAGTTAAAACAAAGTTATTACCTGTTTTTGAACCTAAAAAAACAAAATAACAACACATTATATTTCAAACACTTAACCCTTAAATTTAATTATTTAAGGGTTTCTTTTTTGGGTTTGGCACGCAATTTGGATTTCTACTAACATAGAAACCAATTAAATCCAAAAAAGATGAAAAATTTTACACTTATAACAGTACTTCTTCTAGTGCTAACATCTTGCGTTGGAAGAAAACAAATTGAAAAACAATTACATTCTGGTGATTATGATCTAGCAATAAGCAATGCTTTAAAAAAACTAGAAAACAACAAAGACAAAAAACGTAAGCAAAGCTACGTAATGATGCTACAAGATGCGTACTACAAAGTTGTTGAACAGGATCACACCAACTTAAACCATTTAGCTAAAGATGGTAATCCAGAGTTATATGAAACCATATATAATACTTATTTAGATTTAAATAGTCGTCAAAATGCTATTAAGCGTGTTTTACCATTACAGATTGGTGGACAAAATTTAGAACTTGATTTTAATGATTATAGTAATGAAATTATTAATTATAGAACTAAAGTATCAGAATACAAATACACGCAAGCGAAACAGTTAATGACAACAAATGATAAGTTTTACAATCGTGATGCTTATGAGTTGTTACAGTCTATTGAAGCTATTAATCCTAACTACAAAAATGTTAGAGAATTAATGAATGAGGCACATTTTAAAGGAACTGATTTTGTTTTAGTTACTATACAAAATCAAACACGTCAAATTTTACCACAACGTTTAGAGGCTGATTTATTAAATTTTGATACTTATGGGCTTGATCAATTTTGGACAACTTATCACGCTAACGCTGATTACAATTTAGAGTATGATTATGCTATGGATTTGCAATTACAACGTATAAACATATCTCCAGAGCATGTTACTGAAAGACAATTATTGCGTCAAAAAAACATAGTTGATGGTTGGGAATATGTTTTAGACGCTAACGGAAACGTAGCAAAAGACAGTTTAGGTAACGATATTAAGCAAGATAAAATTGTTAATATAAAAGCTAGATTTTTTGAAATAAACCAATTAAAATCTACACAAGTTATTGCTAAAGTTGTGTATACTGATTTAAAACAAAATCAAATATTAGACAATTTTAATATTGATAGTCAATTTGTTTTTGAAAATACTTTTGGAACTGTAAAAGGAGATCAAAGAGCTTTAAACACTGAAGACTTACAATTACTAAGAAACAAACAAGTGCTTTTTCCAAGTAATGAACAAATGGTTTATGATACTGGTGAAGACCTAAAATACAAACTTAAAGATATCATATCAAGATACCGTTTTAGAAGTTAAAATATAATGTTTGAAACAAAAAACTCTCAAAGCAATTTGAGAGTTTTTTGTTATAATTTCAAGGTAGAATTACTAATCACCTTTCAATTTTTTTATCATTCTATCAATATCTTTTTCTGAAAAAGCATTACTTATACTAACGTGTCCTTCTTTAATTACACTATTAACTACTGGCAAAGACACAATTTGTTTATTAATGACAATAGCTATTGGTTGCCCTATATTATTACTTGTTAATGTATAAAGTTTACGAGTGCCATCTTCTGTTAGTGATATTGCTATTTCAGGTTGATTATATCCATAATCAGAAAAAACTTTACTTACATTTAAAATATCAGATATAAGTATAGCTGGATTATCTTCTAACTTAACATCTTTATTATTTGAATTAGGTTTATAATCAATTAAAGCATAAAAACCATCTTCTCTATCTACCGGAATTGTAGTAAATGCAGTCGAAGATGTATAATAATTATCAGCTGAAACAATATCAGTCAACTTTGCAATTGCTTTATTAATAGAAACAAACTCAGCGGATATGGCTTTATCCAAGCTCTCAGAATCATAAAATTCGTTTATAGTATCAGAATTAATTTGTTTATATAATTTGTCTATATCAGATTCACTGAAATAGTTTTGAAACCCTATTTTTATTTTATTAGAAATAATACTGTCAGTTAACTTATTTTCTAACTGTTTGATTTGGTTTGAATAATCACCTAAATCTCTTGTTTTTAAATACTCTAACTTGGATTTTAAATCTGTTTTTGGGACTTGTCCAATTTCTAATTTAGTAATTAATTCTTGTATCTTATTAGGTTTTGTTTGAGCATAGCTTGCCATGACTACAATCCAAAGCAAACAAGTTACTAATAACTTCATAATTAAAACTATCTTATTTTATGCAAAAAAATCCTTCAATCCACTTAAAATACTTTGCACAGCGTAAGATGCCAGTATCAATCCCATAATTTTACTTATTACAGTAATACCATACTCTCCTATCTTATCTTGAACTTTATTAGCTGCTAACAATAAAAGACCTGTTAAACCAACTACTAAGAAGACTAGTAATGTGGTTAACAATTGTTGTTGAATTGTATATATATGATTATCGGTTAACAATACCACTGCCATTATAGCTCCTGGTGAAGCTATGGAAGGGATTGCCACAGGAAAAATAGTTACATGTTTATAGTCTTTAATCCCGTGTTTTTCAGTTTCTGGTTTACCTTCTCCAAAAATCATAGTTAAAGCAAATAAAAATAATATTACTCCTCCAGAAATTTGAAACGCATCTAACGTAACATTCATTCCTTCTAGAATTAATTGACCAATAACTATAAAAAACAATAAGACTAAAAAAGCTACAAAACTAGCTCTTATAGCAACTCGCTTTTTATATTTTTTATCAAAATTTTTAGTTGCTTCTAAATACACAGGTATAGAACCTAAAGGATCTATTACTGCAAATAAAAACAGGAAAGAGGTTAAAATTTCTTTCATAAATTATAAACACTATTTTTTTAAAGTTACACCTTGAGTAGTAAAAGATAAACCTTGCTGTCCGTAGGTTGTAATCATAACACCTTCAAAATAAGGTGGATTTACATGTTTTGGTATGGACCAATCAAATAAAAAGTTAGCTCCAGTACCACCTTCACTATCTGTTTCATTTATAACAATCTCTATAGTTTGCATTGGTTTTACAAAAATTGGCTTTGCAAAATAAGATTTAATCAACTGACCTTTAGTATCATAAAAATCAGCCTTGTTTATAAAAATAGTATCAGAGGTATTAATGTTTCTTATACTTACAGTTGCTGTTAAATCATGCTTTTTATGCTCTGTAACACTATAAATTTGCGAATATACAGACAGATAACTTGAACCTGTTAATAACGAATCTGATAACTTTGCATTCCACTGCATATTTTTCCAGTTGTTGGAAGGCACGCTATCATTGTTTTTTTCAGTTTCACAACTAAAAAAAGAGAATAGTATTAAAATAAAAAACAATATTGGCTTCATTATGATTAATCAAATTGGTTAAGATTTATTTCATTTATTTGACCATGACTTGCATGTGCAACAGCAACACCATTTTTTACAACAATTAATTGTGGTGATTGGTGCATGACTTGAAATTTATAACCCGTCTCATTAGACACCTCTCTATAGTTTAGTAAATCTAAATAGTATAAATCTATATTTAAATCTAAGTCATACATTGCAATAAACTGGTTCATAACCATACTACTTATACCGCATCTTGTAGAATGCTTAAATATAACTTGAGTTTTAGTTTTTGATTTTTGAACAATAGAATCTAATGCTTCAACAGAGGTTAAAGGCATCCATGGTAAAACCTTTTTTTCTTTTGGTTGAGTGTCGCCTCCAAATAATTTATTAAAAATCCCCATTTGTATTTCTTTTTTTAGTTTTAATTATACCAATTTTTTAACGAAGATACTACAGGAAAACGTATAAACTATATCCTAATTTCCTTATTTAAACCTTCTAATATATTTTGAAGTTCTCCTCGTTTAATTGGCTTAATTATGTAGTCGGAAATTTCGGAAATACTTGCAGCTTTTTTTACATCTTTAGCATCAACTGAGGATGACACCATATATATAGTTATTTTTTTACCAACTCTGGGATTGATTTTAACAAACTCATCCATAAACTGAAATCCATCCATGATTGGCATATTAATATCCAATAAAATAACATCTGGTAATGCTTTAACATTTTCAAGGTTTTTAATTATAAAATCAAATGCCTCATCACCATCAGAAAATGCCATAATGTTTTTATCAAAACCTATGGACTTTAAAATTTTTACAACGGTAAACTTATAAATTTCATCATCATCAACAATACAAATATTTAAATCGCTTTTCATTTTTATTTATTAAAATTAATGATAAAGGTTGATCCTTCATTAACAACACTTTCGGCAGTGATATTACCACCTAATGCTTCAACATGTAATTTGGTCATAAATAAACCGACTCCTTTTGCTTCAGGATGTCTATGAAAAACTTTATGCAGACCAAATAATTTGTCTCTGTGTCTGTTAAGGTCTATACCTAATCCATTATCTTGGATGTGTAATACTGCCTTTCCATCAACTTTAGTTGTCCATACATGAATTTCGGGTGTTCTGGTTTGGGACCTATACTTCAATGCATTTTCAACTAAATTAAGAAAAATACTTTCAAAATAAATCTTATTATAAGAAATTTTATTTATTTCTGAAAAATCAAAGGTAATGTTGGCTTTAGTCTTAATAATTTGAGCAGCCAACAACTCTTTTGTTTTGTATAAAGTCTCATCAAAAAACACATTGGACTGGCTTACTTTATCATTTTTAACTTTTAGCGCTTGTATTAACGTGTTTAAAGTAAGGGTTAAATGGCTGGTTACCTTTTTAAAATTGTGTATAACTTCTTCCTTTTCTAATTGCCCTGTAGACAAATCATACATGTCTAATAACGAATTTAAGTTGCTTACAGGAGCTCTTAAATTGTGCGACGTTATTTGGGCAAAGTCAGCTAATTGTATATTTTGCGCTATTAATTTATCGGCTAAATGCTCTAAATTTTTATTAGCACTTATTATTTTTTGCTTGTCTTCTTTTTGTTTAGTAACATCTCTGATCGCTGCTGAAAGCAACAATCCATCTTCCGTCTCTACTGGGCTTAAGCTAACTTGCACAGTAAACTCTTCTCCATTTTTATTAACACCAATTAACTCTTTGTTTTCTCCCATTCCAATGGATTTAGGGTCTTCAAAGTAATTATCTTTATAGGTTTTAAAATTTTCGACAATACGCTCAGGTATTAATGTTTCAATTTTTTTATTCAATAATTCTTCAGAGGTATAACCAAACATTTTTTCGGCTTGCTTATTTATTAAATGTATTTTTTTATTAGCATTTAGAATCACCATTGCATCTGGAGCAGACTCTAATAATCCTCTAAACTTAATTTCAGACATACGTTGCTGAGTAATATCTTGACAAGTACCTATTATTTCAGAAATTTCACCATTTTCATCTAATAATACTTTACCTAAAACCTGAATCGTTCTAATATTTCCGTTTTCAGATATTATTCTGTGAATTATAGGTTCTTCAAACTTTTTATTTTGGACTGTGGCTTGTACATGTCTTAAATGCCTCTCTGCATCATCAGGATGAACAACAGAACAAAAATCCTCTATCGTCATGGTTTCTCCTTTTTTGGTAACACCCATAATATCATATAAGCCAAGAGACCATATTACTTCATTTGTTTTAACACACCATTGCCAATTACCGATTTTATTTATTTCTTCAGCAAAATTTAAAAGTTCATTCTTTTTAAGTAATTTATTTTCTGCCTCCTTTAAATAAGTTATATCCTGAACCACTCCAAATATCCTTATACATTTTCCATCAACAAATTCAGCTTTACCAATGTCTCTCACCCAAATATGCTCTCCATTCACTGTTATAACTTCTAACTCTAAATCAAATGGTTTTCCAGTGTTTTTTAAAACCTGTATCGCTTTAAGTATTTTCTTACGGCTAACTCCGTTTTTATACAAATTCAAACTAGTTTTACCATATAATTGTTGACTATCTTTAATCTTAAGAATTTTTTTAGACATAGTACTAAAGGTTAGTTTATCGGTTTTTACATCTAATTCCCAAGTACCAATTTTAGCAACTTCATTTGTGCTTTCTAAAATTTGTTCTACCTTTTGTTTTTCTTCGCGTTGTTTTTTATGATCGGTAACATCTCCTGTATACATTAGCAAACCTCCAACGGTCCCATCAAACAAATACCAAGGTCTAACATCCCAAAATATCCATTGTGTTGTTCCATCTGCTCTTACAAAAGGAGCTTCATTACAAGTATCAATATAGCCATTTAAACATTTTTGATGCTGTATTTTCCAATCCTCTCCTATTTCAGGAAAAATATCATAATGAGACTTACCTATAAATTTTTCTCCTTCTTTATTATATGTTTTTTTCCATTTTTCAGAAACAGCAATATATTTCATATCCTTATCTAACATAGCTAAAGATGGAGCTGCTTGAGAAATAAATATCTGATTATAATATTCTTTCTGTTCAAGATCTAATCGCAACTGGTCTAATTCTTCTAAATTTTTATCAACTATAGCTTGTGTATTTTTTAAACGCGTGTTACTAATTTCTAAATCTTTATTTTTTGCCAATAACAGTTGTATATTAGGAAACCATAAAGAGAAAAAACCAGCAATCATAATAACTGCACATAAAGCACTAATTATATAAAAATTAGATTCTATTTTATACAAATTAGATTCTGCTCGTTTTTGATACTCATTAACAATAGCATCCATAGCAAATAAATAGCCTAATTCGGCTGCTCTAAAGCTAGTCATATTATCTAGCTCATAAACCTTTGCTTTAACAAGGTTTTCACTATCTTTAATTAGTAATTCTAAATTATTATCGGCAATTTTAAACAACGAGTCAAGTTTGGTTGAGTTTTCAGTTTTTTTGTATTCATTAAACAAAAACAAATGAGACTCTTCAAGTTCTTTAGATAGTTGATTAACAGAATCACTTATTGTAGTTCTAGGTAAAACATTTTTGTCATGATGTGCTAAAAAAATTAATTTGGCTAAACGCTGGCTTAACATTCTTTGTTTACCAGATTTGTTTATCAAATAAGCATCTTTATTTTGCACTAAAACGTGCTTTTTTAAAATATAAAAAAAAGAGAGAAATACTATTAAAAAAGTAGTAGTAAAGATTATAAATCTTCGGTTGGTTTTTCGTTTGAGGTTATTCATTATTAAGCTAACATGATATTTGATTTATAGTTGTTCAAACAGTATTTAATTACAGTTTAAACTAAGGGCAACTATTGACTAATACATAAAAGATTAATCAACTATCATTTTAGGAGAATTAACATCACAAATAAAAGCAAAATAATTTTATTATTAAACTAGTTAGGTCAAGTGAGGTTAACAATATTAAATATAAGCTTAATTTTATTAAAACCCTAAGCAAAACGACAAAAAGTCACTTAAAACCAATACAATACAGACATTTTGTCTTGCGATAAGACTTGGTAAGGTAATTGAAATACACATAGCGTTAACAAATTAAAACACAACAGTTTTCGCTTTAGCGGAAACATAATAAATTAATATATGAACCCAAATAATTATACAATCAAATCGCAAGAAGCCATACAACGTGCGCAACAGATTGCACAAAGTTATGGTCATCAACAAATAGAAAATGAACACTTTTTTAAAGCCATTTTTGAAGTTGATGAAAACGTATTACCATTCATCTTAAAAAAATTGAATGTTAATATTAATGTACTAGAATTAGCCTTAGACAAACAATTAGAAAGTTTTGCTAAAGTTACAGGTGCAGATTTAATGCTATCCAGAGAGGCTAGCAAAACTTTAAACGAAGCTTCAATCATAGCAAAAGCCATGAATGATGATTACGTGTCTGTAGAGCACTTTATACTAGCTATTTTTAAATCAAATAGTAAAATAGCGCAAATGCTAAAAGACCAAAGCGTTACAGAAAAAGGTTTAAAAGCTGCTATTGACGAGCTAAGAAAAGGAGATCGTGTGACTTCACAAAGTCAAGAAGAAACTTACAATTCACTTAACAAATACGCAAAAAACCTCAACCAATTAGCAAGGGACGGAAAACTTGATCCTGTTATTGGACGTGATGAAGAAATTAGAAGAATCCTTCAAATACTTTCTAGACGAACCAAAAACAATCCTATTCTAGTTGGTGAACCTGGAACTGGTAAAACTGCAATTGCTGAAGGTTTAGCGCACAGAATTGTTGATGGTGATGTCCCTGAAAATTTAGTTGACAAACAAATTTTTGCTTTAGACATGGGAGCACTTATTGCTGGAGCTAAATTTAAAGGCGAATTTGAAGAGCGTCTAAAAGCTGTTATCAAAGAAGTTACAGAAAGTGAAGGTGATATAGTCTTATTTATTGACGAAATCCATACACTTGTTGGTGCTGGAGGTGGTCAAGGTGCAATGGATGCTGCCAATATTTTAAAACCTGCTTTAGCACGTGGAGAGCTTCGTGCAATTGGAGCTACAACTTTAGATGAGTACCAAAAATATTTTGAAAAAGACAAGGCTTTAGAGCGTCGTTTCCAAAAAGTAATGGTCGACGAGCCTGATACAGAAAGTGCAATTTCTATACTAAGAGGTATTAAAGAAAAATACGAAGCTCACCACAAAGTACGTATTAAAGATGATGCTATTATTGGTGCTGTAGAGCTGTCTCAACGCTATATAACCAATCGTTTTTTACCAGACAAAGCAATTGATTTAATGGATGAAGCTGCTTCTAAAATGCGCATGGAAATTAATTCTAAACCAGAAGAATTAGACGTCTTGGATAGAAAAATCATGCAATTAGAAATTGAAATTGAAGCCATAAAGCGAGAAAAAGATGAAGTTAAACTTAAATCTTTAAGAAACGATTTAGCAAACCTTAAAGAAGAAAGAAACGAAATTAATGCCAAGTGGAAAAGCGAAAAAGAAGTTGTTGACAACATCCAAAATACAAAACAGGATATTGAAAACTTTAAGCTTGAAGCTGAAAAAGCAGAACGCGATGGTGACTATGGTAAAGTAGCCGAGTTACGTTATGGTAAAATTAAAGAAGCACAAGAGCAACTAGAACTTTTACAAAAAGATTTGCAAGACAATCAGTCTGAAAACTCTTTAATAAAAGAAGAAGTAACCTATGAGGATATAGCCGAAATTGTTGCTAGATGGACAGGTATACCTGTTACAAAAATGCTACAAAGTGATCGTGAAAAATTACTTAAACTTGAAGACGAATTACATAAACGTGTTGTTGGTCAAAACGAAGCTATTACTGCTGTTAGTGATGCTGTTAGACGCAGTCGTGCTGGATTACAAAATCCAGACAAACCAATCGGTACCTTTTTATTTTTAGGAACTACTGGTGTTGGTAAAACCGAATTAGCAAAAGCTTTAGCAGAATACCTTTTTGATGATGAAGGCGCAATGACTAGAATTGATATGAGTGAGTATCAAGAACGTCATGCCGTAAGTAGATTAGTTGGTGCACCTCCTGGATATGTTGGTTATGATGAAGGTGGACAATTAACCGAAGCTGTTAGACGTAAACCATATTCTGTGGTACTTTTAGACGAAATTGAAAAAGCACATCCTGATACTTTTAATATTCTGTTACAAGTATTAGATGAAGGCCATTTGACAGACAACAAAGGACGTATTGCAGATTTTAAAAACACAATAATTATTATGACTTCAAACATGGGAAGCCAAATAATACAAGAGCGTTTTGATGCTGTTAAAGATGTGGACACAGCAATTGAAGGCGCTAAGGTTGATGTTTTAGCTTTATTAAAGCAAACAGTTAGACCTGAGTTTTTAAACAGAATAGATGATATTATAATGTTTACACCACTGACTCAAGATAATATTACTGAGATTGTTGGATTACAATTAAAAGGAATCACTAAAATGATTGCCAAACAAGGTATTACATTTGATGCCACTCCACAAGCAATAACCTATCTTGCTAATAAAGGTTTTAATCCAGAATATGGAGCAAGACCTGTAAAACGAGTGATTCAAAAAGAGGTACTAAACCAATTAAGTAAAGAAATTTTATCTGGTCAAGTTAGTACAGAAAGTATCATTTTGTTAGATGAGTTTGATGGACAACTAGTCTTCCGTAATCAAGGAGATTTAGTAACAGAAGACATACAGTCATAAAGTTCTGTTAACACAAAATAAACCAAATATCAACACGTTTTGATAATGGTTGGTTAGTTGAAAAAGCAACACAATACTTTTAAATAAGTGGCGTGTTGCTTTTTTGTTTTATATTGTAAGAATCTAATAAAAAAACATTTTGACTTGTACACTTTAAAGTTTAAAAACCAATTTTTGATTCTATTTTTACTTGTAACCAATCTTGCGTATTGTCAAGTAAATTTTAAAAACAATTTAAAATCAGAATCAGATTTTAACAGTCTTAAAACAGCTCCTGTTACAAAAAAATACGGTCGTGTAGATGCTTTAAAGGTCGTTTATGATATTAAATCAAAACAGTTATATTTTATAAATAGTAAAGTGTATAAATATCACTATAAATTTTGTAGTGGCTACCTCAACATTGCTCAATCTTTACAACAATTTAACAACACTAATTACAAAGCAAAACATAAAGACAAACGCTTTTTATTAGGAAACATTAATCACTATCTAGCCAATGACTCTTATAGTTTAGAATTGTCTCCTATAGATGATATGCAAATAAATGATATTAAAACGTTTTACAATGCTGTTAAAAAAGCAACTTATTTTAAAAACTTTAATTTCTTTTTAAATACTGCAAGATTAGAAAACTTAAAATCAGCGATTCAAATCCCTACATTATCAGCTTCAGATTTATATGGAGACCAAACGTATCAAGCTGTAAGTACTCAAAAAAGTTATGGCATTTTAAAATTTGTTAATGTAGATCAATTAACTAAACAGAACATATCAAAACAGGATATAATAGTTATTAACCAACCTATATTAGAACTACCTATAACAGCAGGTGTTATTACAACTATATTACAAACACCGTTAAGTCACATTTCTGTTTTAGGAAAAAACAGACAAATACCTATTGCTGCTTACACTAAAGCCATGCAATCTAAAGTTTTAAAACAATACAAAAACAAGTATGTTTCTTTTGAGGTCACCTTAGACACCTTTTACATCAAGCCAATTAGTAAAGCGCAGTTTATTAGAAAAACTAAAAAAGAAAAAAAGAAAACACTATTTCTAACAAAAAACACAACCACAAAAACACTAATTAATATTGACAATTTAAACCAAAAATCAATAAATACTGTTGGAGGAAAAGCTGCAAACTTTGGAGTCTTATATGATTTAGCTAAAAAAGAAGAGTTTAAAATCCCTGAATCTGCTTTTGCTATTCCTTTTTATTTTTACGAAGCACACTTAAAAACCTCAGGAGCCGACACTTTGGTCAAACAAATGGTTTATGATTATAAAATTAATCAAGACAAAACTGTATTAGCAAAACAATTAAAAGCTATACAAAAAAGAATTAAAAACACACCAATAGCAACTAAATTAATTAAAGATATAGAAGCAAAAGCAAAAAGCTTGGGCAACTATACTAGACTACGCTTTAGAAGCTCTACAAATGCAGAAGATATTGTCGGTTTTTCTGGTGCTGGATTATACGACTCTAAAACAGGAATTATTGGACACAAAAAGAAAACCATAGAAAAAGCTATAAAAAAAGTATGGTCTAGCTTATGGTACCAACGTGCTTTTTTAGAACGTGATTACTTTAATATCGATCAAAACAGTATTGCAATGGGTATTTTGGTACATCGCTCCTTCCCTAACGAGAAAGCTAATGGTGTAGCCATTACAAAAAACTTATATCGAAAAAATTATTTAGGTAACGTCATAAATGTACAAGTTGGCGAAGCTAGTGTTGTACAGCCTGAAGCTGGTGTAACTTGTGACCAGATTATTTGTTATTCTGGATCGTCATCCAAATTATATAACCAAAAACGTATTGTAGAAATCATTTCTCACTCAAACCTAAATAACGGAAATTTAGTAATGTCAGAAACCGAAATCATCAACCTTTCTGAACAACTAGAAAAAATCAAAAAACACTATTATTACAACGTATACAAATCCAAACAAAAGTATTTAGAGTTTGGACTGGATATCGAGTTTAAATTAGATGGAGAAAATAGAGACCTTTACATAAAGCAAGTCCGTTATTTTAATGACTAATAATGACTAAAGTTGTAATGCCTTTTTACTTATCTCTAACTGCTCTTTAAATAAGCTTTCAGTAACCTCTGTATTCCAAAACGGAATCATTTGTTTCATTATAGCTTGTCCTTTGTCAGAATTAAGTATTTCTGGAAATGCTTGTTCTAAAACTTGTAACATTACAGAAGTTGCAGTTGAGGCTCCTGGTGAGGCGCCTAACAAACAAGTGATACTTCCGTCTTTACTACTTACAACTTCTGTCCCAAATTGTAAAACACCTCCTTCATATTCGTCTTTTTTAATAATTTGCACGCGTTGTCCTGCAACTAGCAACTCCCAATCATCACTTTTAGCATCCTTAACAAACTTTCTTAAAGCGTCCATACGGTCTTCATGAGATGACGTTACCTGCTCAATTAAATATTTTGTTAATGGTAAATTATGCCAAAAAGCACCTAATAATGGCGAAATATTATCAAATTTAACCGATTTTAATAAATCAAAATTAGACCCTTCCTTTAAAAACTTAGGACTAAATCCTGCGAATGGCCCAAATAATAATTCGCGCTTACCATTAATATAACGTGTATCTAAGTGTGGTGTTGACATTGGTGGATCACCTAGACCTGCTTTACTATAGACTTTTGCATTATGTTGGTTAATAATGGCTTCATTTTTACAAACTAACCATTCTCCACTAATAGGAAAACCGCCATAACCTTCCTTCTCTTCAATTTCTACCTTTTGTAACAATAACAAGCTTCCGCCTCCTGCTCCAATAAACACATGTTTAGACTCTAAGTTAAATTTTTCTTTAGTTTCTAAATTTTCAACCTCAACAGTCCAGTCAATATCAGGACTTGGGTCTATATCTTTAACCTCCATGTTACAATGCACAGGTGTATTATATTTAGCCTCTAAAATATCAAATAACGTTTTTGTTAAAGCACCATAATTAACCTCTGTACCTCTATCTATTCTTGAAGCTGCCATCACCTCATCGTCTTCCCTGTTTTGCATGATTAAAGGAAACCATTCTTTCATTTTACTTTTGTCTTTAGTAAACTGAATGGTATCAAACATAAAATGATGTTTCATGGTATTATAACGTTGTTCCAGATACCTAGCATTTTCTTGTCCTAACACCCAACTATGATGTGGTACAGCAGCAATAAAATTATTTGGATTAGTTAGTAAACCTTGATCTGCCAAATAGCTCCAGAACTGTTTTGACTCTTCAAACTGTTGACATATTTTAATTGCTTTTTCAATAATAACTTGACCGTCTTTTTCTGGACAATAATTTAATTCGCACAAAGCAGAATGTCCTGTTCCTGCATTATTCCATGCTGCAGAACTTTCTTGAGCAACCTCATTTAAACGCTCGACAATTAACACTTTTAAATCTGGTTTTAAGATTTTGGTCATTAGTGCTAAAGTAGCACTCATTATTCCGCCTCCAACACATATTAAATCATAGTCTTGTGTAGTGTCTAGTTTAAAATTGCTCATCTATTTGTATTTTTTGTTTAAATATAAATAAGTCATTTGATAAATTAATTTTTATTGAAAGAAAAAAGTAAAAACTGACCATTATCATTGTAAAAAAAGTTTGTTAATCGATTTTACAGCAGGAGCATATCTTATCATTAAAACCCGTAACTTTATATACTAATTTTTTATACCAATGAATATCCTAAATAAATATATAGATCATACTATATTAAAGGCTACTGCTACAAAATTTGATATAATCAAATTATGCGAAGAGGCTGTAAAACACGATTTTTTTTCTGTATGTGTTAATAGTTGTTATGTATCTCTGGCTAAAGCCGAAATTAAAAACAATAATACAAAAGTCTGTAGTGTCATTGGATTTCCGTTAGGCGCTATGAGTACTAAAGCTAAAGTTGAAGAAACTAAACAGGCTATTAAAGATGGTGCAGACGAAATTGACATGGTTATAAACATAGGCCTGCTTAAAAGCGAAGCATTTGATGCGGTTTATAATGACATTAAAGCTGTAAAAGACCAATTACCTAATCAAGTCTTAAAGGTTATTTTAGAAACCTGTTATTTAACAGATCAAGAAGTCACAAAAGCTAGTCAATTAGCAATAAAAGCTGGTGCAGACTTTATTAAAACGTCTACTGGATTTGGTACAGCAGGTGCAACTGTACATCATGTAAAACTAATGAAGGACGCGATAAAAAACTCTAATACAAAAATTAAAGCGTCTGGTGGTATTAGAGATACTAAAACCGCTTTACAGTACATTAATCTTGGTGTAGAACGTATAGGCACATCTAACGGAATAGCTATAGTGACAGGCAAATCTTCCGGAGAAAAAAGCTATTAACCACGACACTAATCATTTCATTTTTAAACAAAAAACTATGAGCATACATATTGGAGCCCAAAAAGGCGATGTTGCAGAAACTATATTATTACCTGGTGACCCTTTACGTGCCAAATGGATTGCCGAAACTTTTTTTGACAATCCTGTTTGTTTTAATCAAGTTAGAGGCATGTTAGGTTATACTGGGACATATCAAGGCAAACCAATCTCTGTGATGGGAACAGGAATGGGTGTACCTAGTATTTCTATCTATGCACATGAGCTAATTACTCAATTTGGAGTCAAAAACTTAATTCGCGTTGGTAGTGCTGGATCATACCAAAAGCATATTAAAATTAGAGACGTAGTTTTAGCTATGGCTGCTTCTTCAAATTCTGGTGTTAACGAACTTAGGTTTGGTGGTGCTGACTATGCTCCTACAGCAAGCTTTGAATTATTCCAAAAAGCTGTAGAGACTGCAAAAGCTAAAAATATTACTATAAAAGCTGGAAATGTTTTTACTTCTGACGAGTTTTATGCAGACGATTTTGAATCTTACAAAAAGTGGAGTAAATTTGGTGTACTTTGTGTAGAGATGGAAACTGCAGGTTTATATACTGTTGCTGCAAAACACAATGTTAATGCATTAACCATTTGTACAATATCAGACTCGTTAGTGACTGGAGAAAAAACCACTAGTAAAGAACGAGAAACTACTTTTAAAGACATGATAAATATTGCTTTAGAGTTAGCCTAAAACCCAAAATACCCATGAAAAAACTATTAATACTAACGTTAATTTGCTTAAGTTTTTCTTGTAAAAAACAAACCGAAAAGACGACAACGTATTACCTGATAAGGCATGCCGAAAAAGAGCGTACTGATAGTTTAAACAAAAACCCTGATTTAAATCTTAAAGGTCAACAACGTGCTATTAAATGGAGTAATACTTTTAACGCTATTAATTTTGATGCGATTTATACCACAAACTACAAGCGTACTATTCAAACCGCACAGCCAACTGCTAATAAGCAAAATATTAAACTAAAGTTTTATGATGCTAATCAACTTTATAGTCAAGAATTTAAAAAGAATACAACCGGAAAAACGGTATTAGTGGTTGGTCATAGCAACACCACACCAAGCTTTGTAAATGCCATCATCAAACAAGATAAATACAAAGCCATTAATGACACTGTTAATAGTAATTTATTTAAAGTAACCATTACTAATGGCAAAATAAATGACACACTTATTGATAATAAATAGTAATGTTAAATTTACAACCTGTTACATTAGCTAAGCATGCTAATTTATATGCTTTAATGCTTCGTATTTATCCTCCTGCTTACCAACAGCTTTGGGTAAATCAGGATTGCAATTGGTATATTAATAGTCAATACAATAAAGATAATTTAAAAGAAGAGTTACAACTAGCACATTCTAATTACTATTTTATTCAATTTAATAACTTAACTATTGGTATTTTAAGATTAGTACATCAACCTAATAAAAAAACGACTAAGCTACACAGGTTATATTTAGACCAAGACTATCAAGGACAAGGTTTAGGTAAAAAGGTTATGACTTTAGCTATAACTATAGCCAAACAAAAACTATCTAAAACCATTTGGCTAGAAGCTATGGACACCCAAACACAAGCGTTACAGTTTTATAAAAAAATGGGGTTTATAATTACAGAAGCCTATGCATTAGATTTTGATTTAATACACCCTAATTTAAGAGGCATGTATAAAATGACTAAACAATTATAATTACTTTAACTTCTAATTTATTAGCTTTGCAAGGATGCAAAAAAAGATAAACATACTTAACAAAAAGGCTAAATTTCAATATGAAATTTTAGACAAATATACTGCTGGAATAGTTTTAACAGGAACCGAAATTAAATCTATTAGAAACAGTCAAGCCTCTATTGCCGAATCTTTTTGCGAGTTTAATGAGCAAGGCGAATTGTTTGTTATTAACATGAATATTCAAGAGTATGCCTATGGTAACTACTATAACCATAGACCAAAAGCCGAACGTAAATTACTACTTAACAAACGTGAACTTAAAAAATTACTTAAAGAGGTTAACACCTCTGGTTTAACCATTATTCCTTTACGTTTATTTTTAAACGACAAAGGTTTAGCTAAACTAGATATTGCTTTAGCTAAAGGTAAAAAGTTATACGATAAGCGCGAGACAATCAAGGATAGAGATAACAAACGTGACTTAGCTAGAATTAAAAAGTCATTTAATTAGTGACACAACACTTCATTTTTACAAATAATTAGACGGTTATATTTCATTTCAAAATAAATAAAACCTATTGATTGCTAATTATTTAAAATTATAAATTTTATAATTTCTATAACAATATTCAATTTTTATAAGTTTTATGTTTGGTGCTAGGCAACCATTTTATATAAATATGCGTCTATATAAATAAACAACCAACTTATAATGAAACACGCTTTAATCGCTTTATTTACATTAGCTAGTCATTTTGCTTTCGGGCAAATAACAGGTACAGTAACCTCTAACAATAACAATCCTTTAGCGGTTGTAAACATTTTTATAGAAAACACCTACACAGGTACTACTACAAATAATGATGGTAACTATGTGTTAGACATTACCAAAACTGGTGATTACACCATTACGTTTCAGTACTTAGGCTACAAAACTTTAAAGCAAAAGGTAACCATCACAAAGTTTCCGTTTGTACTAGATGTTACATTAAAAGAAGAAGACATAAACTTAGATGAGGTTGTTATAAATTCGGATGAAAATCCTGCTAATAACATCATTAGACAAACTATTGCTAAACGTAAAGAGAACTTAAAAAAACTTAAATCGTTTAAAGCTCAGTTTTACTCTAGAGGGTTACTTAAAATGGTAGATGTACCAGAATCTGTTTTTGGTCAAGAAGTTGGAGACTTAGATGGTGCTTTAGATAGTACCAGAACTGGTATAGTTTATTTGTCTGAAACGATTAGCAAACTAGAATACCAAGCACCTAAACCTATTAAAGAAACCATTGTAGCGTCTAAAGTAAGTGGTGATAGTAATGGCTTTAGTTTTAATACTGCGACTGATGTCGAATTTAATTTTTACCAAAATACCTTTGAATTGGGTAGTGAGATTGTCTCTCCTATTTCAGATTTTGCGTTTAACTATTATAAATATAAATTGGTTGGTACTTTTTATGATGACTTAGGCAACCTAATTAATAAAATTGAATTACTACCTAAACGAAAAAACGACAAGGCTTTTGGAGGATTTATTTACATTGTTGAGGACCAATGGAGTTTGTTTGGTACAGAGGTAACGTTAACAGGTCAACAAGCACAAATACCTGCAGTAGACCTATTTAAAATTAAACAATCGTTTACGTATTATAACACCGAAAAATTGTGGGTAAAAACAACACAGTTATTTGATTTTCAGTTCGGGATTTTCGGGTTTAATGGTGATGGTCGTTTTACGGCTGCTTATAGTGATTACGAGCTTAACCCTAATTTTGATAGCAAGACCTTTTCAAGAGAAATCTTAAGTTTTGAGGATAATGCAAACAAAAAGGATTCGTTATTTTGGGAGACTAAACGTCCTGTTCCTTTAACATCTATAGAGGCTAATGACTATGTACGTCGTGATAGTATCCAATTGGTAAGAGAGTCTAAACCCTATTTAGACTCGGTTGACCAAGTAAACAACAAATTTAAAATTGGTGATATTTTAGGTGGTTACAGCTATAGTAATAGCTACAAAAAGACTTATTTCAATATCTCCTCTCCTATTAGCAAATTAGCATTTAATACCGTTCAAGGTTGGAACGGAACCCTTACTGCTAACTACACTAAACGTTTTGAGGACAATCAAAAATATTTTAATACATCGTCATCCATCAATTATGGCCACTCTGATGACAGACTAAGAGCTACTGGACAAATTAACTATAGGTTTAACCGTAAAAACCGAGCGTTTATATCCTTATCAGGAGGTAGTAAAGTAGAACAATTTAACCCTAATTTATCAAGTTTAGCATTGTTAAACACCTCTTACTCTTTATATACCGAAAAAAACTACCTTAAAATTTACGACCGTAGTTTTGCGCAATTAAATTATAATCAAGAGTTATTAAACGGTTTATATTTATATTCTGACCTAAGTTACAATAACCGTAAACCTTTAAATAATACCACAGACCAAGCTTGGTACCCAAAAAGCGACAGAGATTATACTAGTAATAATCCGCTTGATCCCACAACTGCAGGAATCAATGCTTTTGATACGCACAACATCATGAAGTTAAACGTCAACACACGTATTAATTTTGGACAAAACTACATGAGTTACCCATTTGGTAAATACAACATTCCTAACAGTAAAATACCAACCCTATATTTAGGTTACGAGAAAGGCTTTGGCAGCAATAACGCCAACTACAATTTTGACCAATACAAAGCCATGTTGTATCAAAACATCAACTTAGGTAATAAAGGAGATTTAACCTATTTAGCCAAAGGAGGTGTGTTTAATAACGCAGATAACATTGCGTTTATAGACTATCACCATTTTAGTGGTAACCAAACCAATGTTGTTATGGATGGTAACTATATTAATAATTTTAAAATATTACCTTACTATGCATTAAGTACTAATAAGGCTTACGCCGAAATACATGCCGAACACAATTTTAAAGGCTATATACTTAATAAAATTCCGTTAATAAATAAACTTAACTTTAATCTTGTCGCTGGATTTAACGCTGCAGCAACAAAAACAAATAAACCATACACCGAATATTCGCTTGGATTAAGTAATTTAGGTTGGGGAAAAATGCGCTTTTTACGTGTAGATTATGTACGTGCTTACCAAGGTAGCGGATTAGTAAACGATACGTTTTTATTTGGCTTTAGCTTTTAATACCTAAAAAATTATTTAGTAAATAAATAGATAACATTACCTATACCAACAATACCTGTTAAACAACCTAAAATAAAATCCATTTTAGTTGCTATATAAGTCAGTTTATGCTCAATATTTTTAGCTACAATAGCATAAATCGTGTATAATGTAAAAGAACCTATGGTAGAGCCTATCGAAAAATAAAAAGCGTTAAACATATTGTATTCAAAATACTTAAAGCCTATTAACAACGATATAAAAGTAAAGTAAAACGGTATAGCCATCATGTTTAATAAAGACATTAAAATACCATAAAAATAAGATTTAGATTTAGGGATTTCTTTTTCCTTAACCTCCTTTTGAGGAGCAAAATAAATCCTAAAAAAATTAATAGATAACAAAAAAAGTATACCTGTACCTATTTTTTGTATCAAGGTAATATACTCAGAGTTTTTCATTAAAATATTAGCAAGATAAGCACCTAAATTGGCTTGAAAAAATAACACCGTAGCATAACCAGCTATTAAATAAAATGTAGATTTTTTACCATTTCTTAAACTATACTTTACTACAGTTAAATTTAAAAAACTAGGCGTAATACTCCCTAAAGTAGCTATACAAAAACCCAAAATTAAGCAGATAAAAAAATTCATGTTTTTATTTTATAAAACAAAGAAACAAAATGCCTGTCTTATTTAGCCAACTCTTAACAGTTTTTAATAATAAAGGTACATTTCAAAACACAAAATAAAAACTATCTAAAAAATACGTAGTTATACGTATTGTACTTGCAAGTGCAATATTGTAATTTAGCTTTTAATTATACAACTATAATAAAATAAAACTTATTAGATATAAGTTACTAAAAGTTGTCATAACGGGAAATATAACCCCAAAAACAACTATATTAGTTGTCATATAACCAGTTACCACCAATTACAAAAATGACGAAACTGAAATTCATATATCTTTTTTTTATTCCACTAATTTTAGGTTGTGAAACCGAGAAAAAAAAAACTGAAAATAATCTAATCGGAGAATGGAGTAAAATAGAAAAAATAGAAATTGATGATTTTCCACCAATGTTTTATAGACCTTTTGGTATTGGATTTACAGAAGATAAAATTGAACTGTTTAATGGATTCAAAAGATACGACCAAGATTCAATTACAAAAAAAAGACACCTAAACTACAAAGGAACCTTTACTGACTATAAAGTTAAAAATGATAGTATTTTTATCTTAAATCCATTTAATGAAAATTGGGAGTTCAAATGGAAAATTAAAAAACAATTGATAGACACTTTAATTCTTACAAAGAATGACACAAGTCTCATAAAACTTCAAAGAATAAAGGAAAGGAAAGATAACTCATTTGACCAAATTATATTTTCAAGTTCTGGTTGTTATGGTTCTTGCCCAATAATCGACATTTCAATAAATAATAAAAACAAAATATATTTTCAAGGAGAAGGTTATATTAAACCATTAGGGTTTTATGAATCCATAATTGATAGTATTAAGACTGACTATATATTTTCAAAGTTTGCAAAAACAAATATTGACAGCTTAAAAAGTGATTACGCAGTCGGACATACAGATGATGAAAGTATTACAACAACATTTGTTAAAAATGGACAAATAATTAAAACGATTCACGATTATGGGAAAGCAGGTCCAAAAGAATTAATTTGGGCTTATGTTCCAATTCAAAATTTATACACACAAATTGAACTGGATAGTTTAGCAAATGACGAACCATTTTACCCAAAACTACATTACTACACTTTCGAAAAAGATTCACAAATATTACGATTAGAAAAATCAGAAAGCTTCTTTTTATGGACAGAAATAAAAGACTCTAAAATAGTTAACACAAAATTTAATTCTAAATATAATATCGGCTTTAGAGGTAACTACACATATTGGGGAGCTGACCCAAACGAAAAAAGAAAACACCAATATGAATTGGATAAAATTGAATCCGATGGCAAATTATTTAAGTTTTCATTTAAAGACCAAAAATCAATAACATATGATTTAGGATACAACTTTATTGAAAGGAATTTTAAAGAATCTGATTTTAAGAAAAAAACGAAATACGATTAAAAAACTGGTGGTAACACCGTATATAATTTATTGCTAGTTCTAGCTTACTTACGAAAATCCTCGCGGATTTTCTATTCGGTTTTTATTTGCTAAATTACCTGCTAAACCACGCAACAAACCATATACAAACACGTTAGCTTTAATGCGTGAGCAAGTTTGCGGAATTGAAAAAAAGCGTGTTTATTTTTCTATTTTTATTTGAGTTTAAAGAAAGTAAAAACAGAAAAACTATGTTGTCGAATTTTGAAAAACGCGCTGAATTCTCACTCAAACTCTCAATTGTCAAGAAAACAGAATTTAAAACTCAGAATTTAGCAAGTTGCGGAATTTATTACTTTAAACCTGAATTAAAACACTATCGAATTTCATCAAGTTTGCGAAATAAAAAAAAGAAAACAACGAATTTTAAAAGCACTAAAAGCTAACACTGTATAAAATTAATTGCTTATTTTAGATCAATCAAAAGGTAATTGCTTTTTTGACTACTGCTGATTTTCCTACGGAAAATAAGCCTCGTCAAAACGCAACTAATCTTATACAAAACCGTTAGGCAACATTTGAGGAAACAATGAAAAGTAATATAAATAGAAGAAAAGAGATTTTTAAAGATGCTGTACCTGATAAAGGTTCTACTGAATATGATGAAATAACCAACTTTTTTAAAAATCGTGTTAAAAGTCCTGAAGAAAAGAAATTTTTAAAGGATTGCTATAAAAAAGCTGTTAACTCATTAGAGGCTCAATCTTTATCACATAGTAACTTCATTACAGAAACAACACTTCGCCATTTCTTAATGGAATATAATACAAGAGCTTGGAAATATGGTTTAAGGTCAATGCCATTACTCTTTAATATTCTCGAATCTTATTTTATTTATAGAAAACCACATCAATATTTTGAACTTCTTGAAGAAGAGAATTATCTGATTTCTTTCTACGATTTTTTAGATTTCTATACATCAGATAAAATTGAATACAATAAAGATTTAATTCTAGATAATTTAGAGACTGACATAATATACAACTTTAATATCGGAACAGATTTAAGCGAAATAACTTTTAAAACTGACGATAATGCCGAATTTATACTTTCAGGAATATCAATAATAAGAAGAGAAAATGAAGTTAGTATTCTTCTTATAACTGGCTGTGACGAACTAAAAGAAGTTAAAACATCAGATATAAAACTTGAAACGAAGAATCCAAATAAAAAAGATTTATTAGAAAAATTTAAAGAAGATTCAAAAGATGATTTTCATAAACCACTTTTTGTAGATGAGAATGAAAAATATTCAAAAGTTCTTGTAATCTGTCGCCTAGATTTAGTAACAGATACAATTGATGCAAGATATGTCGCTGAGGAATTTGAAAACTTGTTTAATGTACAAACAGATGAAATAGATGGATTTACTAATAAAAAGGGCGAATACACCTCAAAAGAATATGAAGAAGTTCATAAAAATGGAATTAAAAGAGTAAAACAATTTGGTGCCATCTTCGAAATAGCAAAAGCTTCACTCTATTTACCTTATTACTTAAATGTAAATGAAGACGATTTAATTGAAGAAACACACGATACAGAATTCAAAAAAATTAATTCTAATCCTATAAAAAAAAGAAAATTCAAAGACACTTTCGGCCATAAAACCTCTAATAAACCACTTTATATAATAAATACTAATAATATTTTTTCACCGGATAAAATCAAACTAAGAGATGACCTATTTAAAATAGAAACAAGTGGGTTTTGGAAAAATCTAGAAGTTGACCAAGTTGGTACTGACAAAAAAGGTAATCAAATTCACGGAAAAACTTGGGTTAATAAAAAATTAAGTTGGTACGAAGCATCAAATAAAGAACTTATAATAGAAAAAAAGAATAATCAGTTTAGTGGAAAAAATTCAGGATATATTTATGTTGTCCGAACTCCAACTATGTCTAAAAACATTTTTAAAATTGGATTGACCAGAAATGATGTTGAAGATAGACTTAAACAACTATCAAACACAAGTATTCCTGATAAGTTTTACAAAGTACAAGAATGGAATGTTGCAGATTGTGTGAAAGCTGAAAAACAAGTACACGAAATACTTGACGAGTATAGAATTGACCAAAGAAGAGAATTTTTTGAAATAGATTTTTCAATAGCTGCAGAAACAATAACTAAAGTTTGTAATACTATTAATAAAAACGTTGCCTAACACCGTATAAAATTAATTGCTGGTTTTAGCCAATTTACGAAAGTCCTCGCGGACTTTCTATCTGTGATTTATTTGCTAACTTTAGTGCTTAAAACACGCAACTAATCTTATACAACAACGTTGCCAAACATAACGGAATTTCACTCTGACGCAAAAAATCAAAAATTATAAAACTGCTGATTTTTTGCCAACTCAAACTCTAAAGATCTTACTCAATTGCTGAATTTTACTCGTGCGGAATTATTGCCAATCTGTCTCAAAAAAAACCTAGTTTTTATCGCGAAATTTTTTTAAGAATTTTAAGAAAGTATAAACGAAAACACTCATTTACTGAACTTTACTCTTGCGGAATTCCAACTGTTGAGCTGAAAATCACTCAAACGGAATTAAATTGTTTGCGGAATTGTAGCAACTGAAATTCCACGTTTGGCAACGACGTGTATATTTAATTTGCTCGTTGCTTTATTGTCGTGAAATTCTGCCGAATTTCACTTATGGTTAGTTTTTATTTGCTAAATTAGTTGCAAAACAACGCAAACTAATCATACACAATCACGTTGTACAACATTAACCGCAGATGAACATAATAGACAATTTAGAATCAGACAAAAATCATAAAGAGCATATTCTCGGAATGATAAAAAAGTCAGATGAATTGTTTATTACAAGTCCATATTTGATGAGAGATTTTAGTCTTTTCTTTAAAGATGAAATCCTATTAAATATTAAAAAAATAAATCTGATTACTACTTTAATACCAAATTCGCTAGACCAAATAAAAAAAGTCCATTCTTTAAAGTCATTAATTGAAATACCTAAAATAAAGTCAGGAGAAATTGAATGTAATATTTCTTTAAACAATAAACTGCATGGGAAAATTTATATTTTCAAAATGTCTGAAAAATATATTGGTGGTTTAATCTCATCAGCAAATTTTACAGATAGTGGTTTATGGCTTAATCACGAATGGGGAATTACTTTAAATGAAGAGGATAATTTAGAAGAATTAGAAACTTCAATTACAAATACGATTGAGCCTAAATATAAAAATTTATCGCACAAAAGTATTCTTCGTCTATTAAACCGACTGAATTCATTTCTAAATAAAAATGGAACTAAAAAAGAGGAAGAAATAGACCTTGATTTAACTGAATTTTTAGAAACCAACGAATCCGAAAAAAATAAAAGCAACTCGAACAAAACTTATGAATTCAAAATTACTGAAAAGTATATGGAAACTTGGCAGGAATATTTTGATGAATTCGTAATCTTTAAACAGAAAAACAATGAAGTAACCGTTCCTCGTGATTATAAGAATTATCATCTTTACATGTGGTACAGAAAACAAAAGATATTTTATGCTAACGATACTATACCACCAGAACATAAAAGAAAATTAGAAGAAACAGGGTTTTATTTTGGAGATGGTCATGAAATTAGATGGGCAAAAATTTGGGAAGAAAACTATCAACTATTAAAAGCATATTATGATGAATACGGAGACTCTGATGTTCCACATACTAGCGATAATACTGATGCATTTTATTCACTTGGCAATTGGGTTGCTATTCAAAAAACCTATAACAACAACGAAGTATTAAGTGATTATAAAATCGAAAAACTAAATGACCTAGATTTCATATGGAGCAATGAATCTGCGGAATTTAATCCGAAAAATAAGCGCTGGATGGCACGTTACGAAGAATTGAAAGAATGGGCTGAAAAATATGGAGAAGCGCATGTACCACAAACTAACCCTGACAAAACCCCAAACAAATTAGGTAAATGGCTCAATGACCAAAGAGGTCTGAAAAGAAAGGGAAAAGTAAGGTCTGATGGTACAATGAGATATTTAGAGCAAGAAAGAGTAGATTTATTATTAGAAATTGGTGTAGATTTTGACCACGAAGAAAATAAACATATAGATGCATTTGAGAAACAGATACAAGAATTTTTAAGTTTTCGTTTTCAGCATCCAAATCTAAATCCACCTATGGGAACTTTTAAGAAAGAAAGAGAAGTTTTAGCACAATGGAAACATAAAATTGATAAGTTACCTGAATGGAAAAAGAAGAGATTAATTGACGAAAGAATAATATAATAACGTTGTACAACACCGTATATAATTTATTGCTAGTTCTAGCCTACTTACGAAAATCCTCGCGGATTTTCTATTCGGTTTTTATTTGCTAAATTACGTGCTAAACCACGCAACAAACCATATACAAACACGTTGCAAGTAATAGCGGAAACTCACTCAGATTCTAAAAATACCGAATTTGAAACTTTAGATCTTTTACAAACTCATCTCTGAATTCATTACTCAAATGTTGAATTTTACTCTTGTGAATTTTAGCCA
>Ga0209295_1000173_pt1 | contig 58160 bp, 59 predicted proteins | sample Porto_5metaG_FD_187428 | JGI IMG/M metagenome (GOLD analysis project Ga0209295, IMG submission 187428) | Marine algal microbial communities from Porto, Portugal - Porto_5 metaG (SPAdes) (version 2) | ecosystem: Host-associated > Algae > Red algae > Unclassified | place: Portugal: Porto...
ATATTGACTACTACAATCACACACGTATAAAGACAAAACTAAAAGGCATGAGTCCGATACAATATCGAACTCATGCCTCGAAAGCTGTCTCATAAAAAAACGCGTCTAAATTTAGGGGGTCACTTCAATTGCAGGCTGCTCTTTTTTATGATGCTTTCTCTTTTAATTTGTTTAAATAGTTTAGTGCGTCCTGCATGGTATCCACAGGAACGATTTTCATATCACTTTTAATATCTTTTGCTGTTTTGACTGCATTTTTGTAATCAGAGTTTGGGTCACCTTTATCATTCGGTGCAAAGAAGATGTCTTTTCCTGCTTTGTCTGCGGCAACAACCTTTTGATCAATTCCGCCAATCGGTCCGACTGTACCATCTGCATCAATCGTTCCAGTTCCTGCGATCGCATAGCCATGTGTTTCATCTTCTTTTGTCAGCTGATTGTAAATTTCAAGTGACATCATTAAACCAGCCGATGGACCGCCGATGTTTTCAATATCCACTTTCACAGAAGGAGACACTTTCACATGACGGTCTGTAAATAATGATACGCCAATTCCCACTCGTTTTGGCTCTTCTTTAAATGGTTTTAACGTCACGTTCTGCGTGATTTCTTTGCCATTACGTTCAAGTACAAAACGGACAGTCGTGCCTGCTTTTTTACTGCTGATATACGAAACCATTTTATCTGCTGACTCATATGTATGGCCGTCGACGCTTTTGATCTTATCGCCCACTTCAATCTTCCCATATGCAGGCATTCCTTTCATCACATAGCTCGCATATACCCCATTAAACGTATAATCTACTTTTTTCCCTGCTTTTGTATAAGCGGCAATCATCGCATTTTCTTGAGAACTTTTCATGAGCTGCAGCTGCCGTTTCATATAATCCTCATCAGACTCTCCGTCCGCTTTAATATTTTCTTCTGGAACGATTTCGTCATACTTGTTCATTTTTGCAAGCAAATACGTATATGGATTGGCTGGACCTACTTTAATGGTCATAAGAGAAAAGCTGCCCTTCTCGCCATATCCTCCGTCTACTTGAATGTGTGGCGCAATTTCTGTGGCATCACCTGGCTTTGTGACGTAATAGGGCAGTTTCACAAAAGTTAAGCCAAATAAGACTAGAACAACAGCAAAAAAGCTGAGCCAGCGAATATTTAATTTTTTCATTCGATTAACACTCCCATTTATCAATGACATCTTTCAGTTTTCCTTTTAGTTGGTCGGCGGCGAGTTCACCTGCTTCAATCATTTCTTGAACCTGTGTAAACGCACTAGAGCTAAAGGTCTCGAGCTTCGGCCGAATCATGAGATCTGCATGAATGGTTTGGTGACGAACCAATTCATTTTGAAGGATGTCCAAACTTTGCATAATGACATCCGATAATCTTGTTGCCTTTTCTGTTTTTTTCACCCTTGATACATCAGAGGCGATAATGAGATCCGCCCCCATTTCTTTGAGAACAGAAACAGGAATGCGGTCCACTACCGCTCCATCCACCAATTGCCTGCCGCCTATTTCATGCGGAACAAACACACCCGGAATGCTAATGCTTGCCCTGACTGCTTGTGAGACAGACCCTTCTTTGAACACAACCTTCTCCCCTGTCTGAAGGTCACAGGCGACAATCGCAAGAGGCAGGCGCATTTCTTCAATATTCTTCCCATATGTAAACGTGTGAATCAGCTGCAAAATTCGATTTCCTTTTAACAGACCGATTTTTGGCAGTGTATAGTCAGCATAATACTTTCTTCTGAAGACAAGTGCAAGTTTTTTCATTTTTTCTACGTCTTGTCCTGCTGCATAAAAGCTCCCCACAAGAGCACCAATACTGCTTCCTGCGATCATATCCACCTGAATTCCTTGTTTCTCAAGACTAGATAAAACCCCGATATGCGCCATCCCTCTGGCACCCCCGGAGCCCAGCGCAAGCCCGATAATCGGTCGTTTCATGAATCCACCCTCCTCTTTCTATGCATATATACGAATCTATAGGTCTAAACATGCCCCTTCTCATCGTATAGTAATAGAAGACAGGCTCGGCTAGCATCTCTTTTTCTTTAATCACGAGCTCGCCAATAGATTATAACGGCAAGGGGCGACATCTCCATGAAAAAATGGAACACTCTGTTCATCGCTGCTTTTTTTATCTTTTTAACAGCCACTGTGATTACACATCCACAAGCCTCTTTGCAAGCATCGAAAAATGGACTTGCAATGTGGTGGGAAGTGGTTTTTCCATCGCTGCTACCTTTTTTTATTTTGTCCGAGCTATTAATCAGTTTCGGGATTGTCAGATTTGTCGGCGTATTATTAGAGCCATTTATGCGGCCTATCTTTCGGGTGCCTGGTGTCGGCGGATTTGTTCTGGCGATGGGAATGGCCTCTGGTTTTCCTTCTGGCGCTAAATTGACGACAAGACTTCGGCAGGAAGGACAGCTGACAAGAATTGAAGCAGAACGCCTTGTGTCATTTACCAATTCTTCAAACCCTTTGTTCATTTTTGGAGCAGTGGCTGTAGGATTTTTTCATCACCCAGCTTTAGGCATTGTGTTAGCCTGTGCACATTATTTAGGAAATCTTGCGGTTGGGGTGACAATGCGCGGATATAAAGCACGTCATGATGCGCACCTCAGAAGCCGAAAAGGATTTTTATTGCCTCCAATTCGAGAAGCATTCAGCGCTCTTCATACGGCAAGACTTGCAGAGAAAAGACCACTTGGCCAAATATTAAGTGACGCTGTCATGTCATCTGTTCAAACGCTCTTTATGATTGGTGGCTTTATCATTTTATTTTCTGTCTTTAGTCAAATGCTCGCTGTCGTTCATGTGACAGATCTTCTCTCTATCGGGATCGGCTCTATACTGAAAACGATGCACCTTCCGCCGGAATTAGATCTAGCCATGATTGCGGGTCTATTTGAAATCACATTAGGAAGTCAGCTCACAGGGTCACAAGAGGTTTCCCTGCTCGCTAAAACAATTGTGGTCAGCTTTATTTTAGGATTTAGCGGATTCTCCGTTCAAGCTCAGGTAGCCGGCATTTTGGCAGCAACCGATATACGCTTTAAACCGTTTTTCTTCGCCCGTTTACTTCACGGTATTTACGCAGCCGTCTTTGCCTTTTTGTTATTCAAACCCCTTTATGTCTCTAAAGCAGACATGGCGCTTCCAGCAGGGGCATTTGAAACAAGCGAGCAAGTCGTGATGTTTAGCAGCATGTTATGGAATCAGCTTGTATCTGCTGGTCCTCTCATCACCTTGTTCAGTCTGATCGTGTATATTGCCCTCTATTATCAGAAATTAAAAAATGGATGAGTGCACAATGCACTCATCCATTAAATTTCTCTTTCAGCGCAGCTTCGACCTCTTGCGGTACAAGCTCTTTGACTGATCCATGATATTTCGCTACTTCTTTAACAATGCTTGAACTTAAGAAGGAGTATTGATTATTCGTCATCATAAAGAAAGTTTCAATGTCATCATTCAACACTTTGTTCATTGATGTCCCTTGCATCTCGTATTCAAAGTCCGTCACCGCTCTAAGTCCGCGCAAAATGACTTTCGCCTCTTTTTGTTTCGCATAATCAACGAGCAGTCCATGAAAGGATTCCACTTTGATATTTGGTAGCTCCTTTGTTGCTTGACGAATGAGTTCACATCGCTCTTCAACAGTAAACAACGGCTTTTTTGACGAGTTATTGAGGACGCACACATATACTTCATCAAAAATCTTTGCCCCTCTTTTGATAATATCCAAATGGCCCAATGTGACTGGATCGAAGCTACCCGGACAAACGGCTATATTCCCCATGCTTTAATTTCCCCGCTTTCTATAGATCGTAATGCCAGTCATTCCGTACATTTCCTGCCTTGAGATATGCAGCTGTCCTGCTTCCTCTGGCAGTGTCACATCTTTATCATGCTCACACACAATGACGCCATCATCTGCTAATAAGGAATGCTCATCAATCGTATCAAGAAGTGCTTTCAACTTTTGATCTTTATACGGCGGATCAAGGAAGATGGCTTGAAAAGATTCTTCTCGCTTCACTACAGCGGCGAGTGCACGGTTTGCATCATTTCGAAACACTTCACTTTGATCCATTAGCGACAATTGATTCAAGTTGCCTTTAATCGTCTGAATCGCCTTCATATCTCGATCCACAAATATACAATGATCGAATCCTCTAGAAAGCGCTTCAATTCCTAAACCACCACTTCCAGCAAATAAATCAAGGGCCCATCCCCCATCAAAATACGGTCCAATCATATTAAAAATGGATTCTTTTACTTTATCTGTTGTTGGTCTTGTTGATTGGCCGGGTACGGCTTTCAGCGTGCGGCCTTTTTTTGTTCCAGAAATCACTCTCATTTTTCCACCACTTTTTCTGCTTGCATCTATTGAATATTGTTTGATGACAAAAAATTCAACATTATCTTACCATATCCACTCCACATGGGACAATGCACTGAATTCCATTCATTTTCTATGTATAGATCACAAAAGAGAGGGTCATACTACTGTTAACAGCATCTGATGTGGTGCTGTTGCCAACCGCGGAGAAGACTTACGTTTCCCCATAAGTTCTTCCTCCGGTTTCTCCTCTCCCTTTGCCTTCTCCTTAATGAATCATTAAGAATAGAAGGACCCCGCGGGTGATGCCGCGGGGGTTTTTTTGTGTCTTTAAAAGCCCACCTTATAATCATACTCTTTTGCTTTATCCAATTTCGATTCGTACTCTAATTTAATAAAAGGTTTATAGGAAGGCTCAACACGTTTTACAAATGGCAATGAACTGAGCTTTGCCATGTGGCGCTCAAGATCATTCATATCACAATAAATCACTGCATATTTCATTTTCCTTGAAATATAGTGAACATTCCCAAATTTCCTTAGCGCTTTTGACTGCTTTAACGAATGCAGCCAAACGACCATCCCTTGACGTTTGGTATCCATCTTTTCACCTGCCGCTTTTCAATTCTTTCCGTTCATTATGTAAAAGACGAGACGTTCAAGTCTCGTCAAGATACTTTACAGCCACAGCTGCCTCCTGATCCACAGCCACCGCCGCATGATGATAGACCATCAAAATATGGGTTCCCTGTTGGAACTTTAATATATGCTGATACAGCTTGACCGATTTCAATACTAATCTCATCTAAGATGGATTGAATCGCTGTTTCTGCTTTTTTGAAATCAACCACTGTATCGTGAAGATCTAGCTTTCTTTTGACCTCACGCATTTCTTTTGAGATCGTTCTATAGTCCGGATGGTATTTGCCGAACCGCTGCACATCTTCATATTGCTCTTTTACTTTTGTAAAATGGGCAATAATTTGTTGGGCTTCTTCGTCTTGCTGGAGACGCTTAAAGCAGTTGCGGTAATGTTCAGCCTCCTCCGACTGAAGAATCATGGCAGTCAATTGATTTGCTTCCTCTTGGAGCTCCACGAATTCGATTGTCGCATACATAAATGTTGCACCTCCAATTCATAGTTTACCACGAAACCTATGGATCAGAAAATGCTTTTACGTGACAAATACATCCCACGTCTCTCTTTTCTGCTTATATTCAGGGTGACGAGAATTTAGCACAACGGTCATTTTATGCTTTCCTTTTGAAAGGTGCTTGACCACAAACGCCGCAGTATACTCATTGCCTGCCCGTTTCCCGTCTACATACACAGTAAAATACCCAGCCTTCTTATCCTTTTTTAGGGGTGAAGGTTCAAGGTGAAAATCTTGAAGTGTACTTTCTATATACACAACAGATCCCTGCACTTTGTATTTTAAAAAGCCTTGCTGCTTCATTTCACTTTGCGTCTGCTGCATGACTGGTACTGCTGGTTCTTGCCTAGTTACTTGCTCTTGATTATGTTGACTTTGACATCCGGTGAGAAGAAAAAGCAATGCGCAAATTGACAGCATCCATTTCATGTTCTGATTCTCCTTTCGTCTACTTTCATAGGATGCTCATGAAATAGACATCTTAATCAACTCAAAAAAAGCCTCACCCGGCTCCATTTTGATTGCGCATTGCTTGGAACATCTGGATCATCATTTCTGCCATTTGGACACTATTGCTCAACTGGCTCACACGATGAGGAATGGTTTTTTCGTAAAAGTTCATTTTATCTAATTCAAACGAAGTGACATTTTCAGGATGCCGCGTTAACTGTCTATACCAGAGTGGGCGCTGCCTGATGAATTTGATTCGATCCTCTTCGGCCATGACAAACTCTTGTACTTCTCTCCGCACCAAAAGCATCCCCTTTCAATTAATCTTTCCTGAAGGAGAATGGGTGCTGGCTGCCTCCAGATGAACCCTTCTTTGAGCCATTTGATGAAAATTGACCGAGTAAGCTTTGTAAAGAGGAAATAGACTGGCTCATTTTATTAATCTGTTCATTCATTTGATCAGCGTCCATTTTTTTCACTGCAGAAACCATTTTAGACATAAAATCTGCTTTTCCCGGTTCACTTTGCTTAGCGGCTTTTTCTTCTTTTGCTTCTTCCGTTTGTGTTTGCCGGTAAGGAGACCACATGTCATCTTCCTCACCAAACATGACCCAATTCTCGTATAAACTTTGCCAGCTTTTTTCTTGCGTCTGCACTTCTTGAATTAATTTCGGATGGCGTCTGACGAACTGTTTAAATTCATCAATGGATGTTTGCTTTTGCTTATTTGTCATATCCTCACCCCCCATACAAATGCCTACTATACTATATACATCTGGGTCTATTTTGGTGAGCCCTTTTCATAAAAAAACAGCCGCTATCTGTGCGCAGCTGTTTAGAGGATTAAGACGTTTTCTTAATGAAGTTTTGTGTATAATACTTTTCTTTCACACCAACGCCAAGGTGCGTGTAATCTTGATTTAACAATGCCTTCCGGTGACCTTCGCTATTCAGCCAGCCTTCTACAGCTGCAGGGCCATCAACATAATTATACGCAATGTTTTCCCCCGCAAGCTGAAATGCGACCTCGCCTCTTTCTAACCGGTCTTTCAGCGTGCCGTATTTTTTAGATTCATGGGAGAAATAATGATGATCCTTCATGTCCTCACTATGCATGAATGCCACTTCAGAGGTTTCATCGTCCCACTTTAAGGTCGGCAGTTTGTACTTATGGCGGATAATATTGGTCATATCAAAAATTTGTTTTTGACTCGACGCTTCAATATCCTTCCACTTTTCGCCTGATATCGCCTCAGGTTCAATTAATTGACCTCGATAAACGACTTCATACGGCTTTTGTTTGACAAATGTATCTGCATTAAAGGCTCGAATGCTCGAAAGAGTGCTTTCAAACTTATCCATGTAGAGCTGGACATACACATCATCTCCCACTTTCACCGTCGGCCTAGTATTCATATCATCTTCTGAGAATTCAAAGCGATATGAATTTCCCTCGTCCTCTACATGAATGTAAGGAGCGATTTGTGTTTTTTTAAACACTTCACTTGTGGCTTGACCGATTTTAAACGGCTCAACATTCAGCCCATCCCCTGTCGCAAACAAGGTCACCACTTTACTGTCCTTTACCCCTACTTGAATATAGTGTTTCTTCGATTGATTGTATATCCACCAGTCATAATCATATGCGGAAGGATCAATGCGATCTGGTTCCCCTAGCTGTTTAAGCACTTCGTTTGAAGACTTCCCCATAAAGGACATGAGACCTTTTTTCGGAATGTTGATCGGCTTATCGCTAGATGTTTCTTCATTAGACACCTTCGGCTCATTGCTGTTTTCTTTTTCTGGTGAAGATCCATATTGAATAAACAGAACGTACGTTCCAGATATAATCAGGAGGATGAAGAGTGTTTTCAGCACAGTTTTCAAATAAACACCTCCGTTAAATTGGCAAGGTACAAAAAGTACCTTCTACTGTCATTTAAACAAAACTTGCTCCATTTATCAACGACAATACAGCCTATTTAACACGAATTTAAAATATGCCCCTCCTAATGAAGAAATCCTTGGCCATGATCCTGGTCTTGTTGAGAGATTTCCGTCAGGGCATCACCTGCACGATCGTTTGATAAATCTTCAACTGATAAATCCCCAAGGGCTACGATTCCTGTGAGTGCCCCGTTTTTGACAACCGGGATACGGCGGAGCTGATGTTCTGACATCAACCGGACAATTTCTTCTAGGGTTGCATCTTCTTCAGCTGTCAAAACTTCCTTCGTCATGATGGCACCAACCTCTTGTGAGTTCGGCTTTTTCTCAGCAATACCTCTAAGTACAAGGTCGCGGTCTGTGACAATACCAACAAGCTGATCTCCGTCGACTACTGGAATGGCACCAATATCAGCATCTTTCATTTTGACTGCCGCTTCATACGCGTTGTCGTCCTTTTGCAACGTCACTACTTTTTTCGTCATGATATCTTTGATTTTTTTCGTTTTCACGTTGATTCCTCCATCCGTTATTTTCTTTATTACTGTAACCAGCTTATAAAAGAACATACCCTTCACAGTTGAAAGTTTAACGCTTTCATACTATGATTGTCAGTAAAGGGAATTTTTATAAGGAGGGGTTTTGGGTGAAGTTTGAAGGTACGGGGATTGAAAAGGTATCAGCTGACTTAAATAAATTGGATTTCATTATGGAAAGTGAAGGATTTGTACGAGCCGATCAATGGGATTATGAGCGTGTGACGTACGACAGGAAGTATAACATGGTAGAGGGGACGTTTTACTTACGGATCTCTGGCTACGCCACTGAGGGAGATGTCGGCTCCAAAAAAGCCCACATCCAGCTGCTGACACCTTTACTTGGAAAACACTATTATCCGCATGGTGTTGAATATGGAGAAGGCGAAGATTTCCCTAAATCTCTTATTCAATCCAGCAAAAAAACGCTGAACCAATTGAAAGAAAAACTAGAAGCGATAACTGCTGAAGCATAAAAAGCACAGCCCCTGCGGCTGTGCTTTTCATTTATTCATATTTCGGAATGAGCGCATCTGGTACGGCATCTTTCGCTCTTTCTTTTCTCGCCCAGTCAAAGAAGACAACAGCAAGAATCGATCCGTATACAATCTCCTGAATGATTTTCATCAAAATAGCACCTAGCTGCTGATCTTCTAGCAGCGGCAATGTATGAAACATGTCAGGACCCGTAAGCGCAAGACCTGCAAGCATATCACTTGGTACACATAGGTGCAGTGCTTGTATCCATGCGCCGGCATCTGAATAAGTGGCATAGATAGGCGCTTCACTAAACATAATGAGTGCGCAGGCAGGTGTCATTAAAATCCCATCTGCCATAATATATCCAAGCTTTAAAATGCCTGTAATCTGCGGCTGACTTTGCACTTTATGGACAAGCGGCCACCACATGAAAAAGGCAGCGATAAAAATGACAACCGTCATCAATGCATGATAAAACGGATCTGTTTTGACAAAATCGAACACAAGCGGAATATGATACAGCGAAAACAACCCGTTAAAACCGAGTAAGGCAATCAACGGCTTAGAAAACAAGCGGAAAATCGGCTGAATACCCCGTGTTTGAATGATCCGCTCCCAAATCGCCGCAGGTAAACCTGTAATAAGAAGGGGCGGGATGACCAAATAGAGCACTGCCATTTGCGCCATATGCGCACTGAACATAATATGCCCCATTAAATCAATCGGGCTCCCCTTCACTGCATAAAGCAACACAAGCCCCGTGAGAAACAGCGTTTTCTCTTTCACCGTCGCACGGTGCTTACCCTTCGTCACGAGAAGCAGATAAAAAGCGGCTGCTGCTACAATACATGTCAAATAGTAAGGACTCCATAATGCACGAAATCCAAATATCTCTAAGTTTTCCATTGCTGCGCCTCCTTCAAGGGCAAAGCGAGCTTACCACCAAATAATGGTCAAAAAGGCTAAAACGGTAATAAACGCGACAAACACACCTGAGTAAAGAAACAACGCGGGTGTTTCATGCCCTTTTTGGTTCATGTGCATAAAATAATAAAGCTGAAAAGCGACCTGAATCACTGCAAGCAGTAAAATAAAAGGGACAGCGAACCAATTTCCGACGTCTTCAGAGGCGATTGTTAAAAAGGCAACAAACGTTAAACCAATCATCAAGCCGAAAGAAATGAGCTGATGCTTCATTTCTTCGGCATTTTTCTTTTTCCGATAGACAAGATCGACTTTGGACTGATTTGTGTTTTTATTTCCCATTCTTATCCCACCATTCCCATTAAATATACAACGGTAAAGATGAAGACCCACACAACATCAATGAAGTGCCAATAAAGGCTTGCCACATAATATTTTGGTGCATTGTATAAATCGAGTCCGCGTCTCATATTCCGAATCATCAGAGCGGTGATCCAGCAAAGTCCAAATGCGACGTGAGCCCCGTGTGTTCCAACAAGCGTATAGAAGGAAGAGCCAAGTGCAGAGCTCGTAATGGTAAATTCATACGCATGCACATAATGATAAAACTCATAAATTTCTACCCCTAAAAATCCAGCACCTAAAAGAACGGTTACACCTAACCAAAGCTGCATTTTTTTAAAGGCAAAGTTTTTCATATGATACATAGCATACACACTCGTTAAACTGCTCGTTAACAGAAGCATTGTGGCAATAAAGACAAGTGTGAGGTCAAACATTTCAGTTGTTGTTGCACCGCCTGCATTTGAATTTTTCAGCGCCAAATAAGTGGCAAACAAAGATGCAAACAGGACCGTTTCTCCCCCAAGAAACAACCAGAACCCGACGAACTTATTCTTTCCTTCTAACGTGGCTTTCTCAGGAGAAGCCGGAAAGGTTTCCGCTGTCATTTTTTGTGGTTCCATTATGCTTTCACCCCTTTGTCATCGTCATCCGTCAAATCTTCTTTGTGAATATGGTATCCATGATCATCTTTAAGAGAGCGAACGAGCATGGTTGCAAACGTGATGCCAAGACCAATGAAGATCACCGGTAGACCCCAGCTGTGTTCTTGACGATACATAAAACCAAACGCTGACACAAATAGACCGAATGAGATAATGATAGGCAAGATGGAATTATTCGGCATGTGAATATCATCGAGCGGTTCAGATGCTGTCATTCCTTTTTTACCATCCATTTTCTCAATCCATAATGGATCAAGTCCCCGTACAAGAGGCAGCTGCTTAAAGTTATATTCTGGCGGAGGTGAAGATACTGCCCATTCAAGCGTTCTTCCATCTCCCCAAGGATCGCCCGATACACGCTCCCCTTTTGCTGTCGTCCAGATGATATTAATCAGCATGATGACAACTGCTACAAACATGAACAGTGCCCCAATCGTACTCACCAAGTTCCCAAGGTCTAGACCCTGACCTGGCAAGAATGTAAAGACTCGGCGCGGCATGCCCCAAAGACCGAGAAAATGCTGGATAAAGAACGTTAAATGGAAACCGACGAAAAACAGCACAAAGCCAATTTTCCCAAGCTTCTCATTCAGTATTTTCCCAAACATCTTCGGCCACCAATAATGCACACCTGCTAAAATACCGAAGACCACACCACCGATAATGACATAGTGGAAATGCGCCACAACGAAGTACGTGTCATGGAACTGATAATCCGCTGCTGCTGCTGCAAGCATGACGCCGGTTACACCGCCAAGTAAGAATGACGGAATGAACGCAACGGAATATAGCATCGGCGTTGTAAACTTCACATTACCGCCCCATATGGTGAGCAACCAGTTAAATACTTTAATTCCAGTTGGCACCGCAATTGCCATTGTGGCTACGGCAAAGATCGCATTGGCAATTGGACCAAGTCCTGTTGTGAACATGTGATGCGCCCACACCATGAATCCAAGGAAACCAATTAATACAGTCGCAAACACCATGGACGAATAACCAAACAATCTTTTTCTTGCAAATACCGGAATGATCTCAGAGAAAATCCCAAATGCCGGCAAAATCAAGATATACACTTCTGGGTGTCCAAAAATCCAGAACAAATGCTCCCAGATGATTGTATTTCCTCCGAGCTCTGGATTAAAAAAGCTCGTATCAAACATTCGATCAAGCATCAGCATCGCAAGCCCTGCTGTCAGCGGCGGGAATGCGAATAAAATTAGTGCAGATGCCACAAACGTCGTCCAGGTAAAGAGCGGCATTCTCATATACGTCATACCTGGCGCTCTCATATTAATAATCGTTGCAAGAAAGTTGATTCCGGCAATTAGCGTACCAATACCCGCTATCTGCAACCCTAAAATATAGAAATCCATGCCGTGCCCTTCTGAATTCAGCGTGAGCGACGCATAGGCAGTCCAGCCTGCATCAGGTGCTCCGCCCATAAACCATCCAAGGTTTAAGAAAATACCTCCGAAAAAGAACAGCCAAAAACCAAGTGAATTCACAAATGGAAACGCTACGTCACGTGCACCAATTTGAATGGGTACAACCGCATTCATTAATGCAAATAAAAGCGGCATTGCTGCAAGGAAAATCATCGTTGTTCCATGCATCGTCATGACTTCATTGTAAAACCCTGCACTCACAAAATCATTTTCAGGGATGGCTAGCTGAATACGGATAATCATCGCTTCCAGGCCACCAATTAAAAAGAAAAATCCCCCTGCCACTAAATATAGTATGGCAATTTTTTTGTGGTCAACCGTCGTTAAGTAATCCCATAAGACAGCGCCAAACCCCCGCTTTTTAGCTATTGTACTCACCATGAAATCCCCCTCTTATCTCCCATTTGCCCCTTTTCATATCAATGTCTATCTTCACGTTCTAAAAACAGACTATATCTGACAGATGACTTATTCTTGGATGTAGAGACTTATTCGGGAGCTCTTAACAAAAACTTCACATAGATCGTATACCCTTTTGAATGTGCGCAACTTCAAGCTGCTCAAGGCATTTACTGTATTTTAAGACCTTTTAAATACTCGTAGAGTGCATCTGCTTCTGAGTCATTTAGTTTAGGGTACGTCCCTGTCATCTTATTACCTGGTTTAAAGCTCTCTGGATCTTTCAGCCATGCTTTGACATTTTCTTTGTTCATGTCTTTAATTCCAGCTACTTTTGTCCGCTCTCCGAAGGTTGCAAGGTTTGGTGCAGTCCTTGCCGCCTCTGGTCGTTCATCTCCAGGCTCTACCGCATGACAGCTTAAACAGTTTTTCTCTTTAAAGAGTTTTTCACCCTCAAGGGCTAGATCTGACGTAGACGCAGGCTTCTTATAATCTGCCATCTTTTTCGTCCAGCCTAAAAACTCATCTTGAGAAAGCGTTTTAACTTTAAAGTCCATTAAAGCATGTGATGGACCGCAAAGCTCTGCACATTTCCCATAGAAATATTCTCCAGCATCTTTCGTTCGTTTTGAGTCAAATGTTAAATAAAACTTGTTCTCGTTGTCTGTATTTGTATCAATTTTACCCCCAGCTGATGGAATCCAGAATGAGTGTTTCACATCAGATGCTTTCAGCTTAAAATAAACCTTTTGATCAGTTGGAACAATCAATTCCTGACTTGTCACAATCCCATAATCAGGGTATTCAAATTCCCACCAATATAAGCTGGCTCTTACATTCACTACAAGTGTCTTTTCAGGATCTCGTTTTTTCTTATCCATGGCGCTTGTATCCCCTAGCTCAAGCGTGTATGCCACAACAGGTACAACGAGAATAATGAGTAGAAGTATCGGAATCGCTGTCCACGTAATTTCGAGGTTACGGTTCCCTTCTACCTGTTTAGGAATCGTATCTTCTCCCACTTTAGAACGTTTGAATTTAATGATGACGTAAAAGAAAATGATCGATACAACAATAACGACAAGAACCATAATAAGTGTACTCAGTACCGTTAGGAAAAACTGTTTATCTGCTACTTCCCCAACTGGCTTGAGTGTTGATAAGTATGGTTCACCGCAGCCCGCCAAAACGAGCGTCAGTAAGAGAAACAGTGAATAAACACGCCATTTTCTTATCATAATTTGTCCCAACCCCTTTTGCTTGATCTCCTTTGCCTTTCGCTTTTACCTCTTATTTATAAAATCACCTTTCACCCATCCATAACCCCCGCCTCTTATAAAAGCACTTACATTTCCTCTTTTCATAAAAAAATGATGTTTTTACTCAAAATACCATCTATGTATAAACAGAAAGCCGCCTAAATAGAACTGAATATCAGGCGGCTTTCATAGTTGTAAGAAAATGTTGTGTTATAAGATATAGCCATTGTTTTGATGTGATCAAAGTGTATTTCACTCTAGAATAGTGTAATAATAATCATCGCAACGAAAAAGATCGTTAAGTAGTTTAATGAATAAACGAACATGAGTGTTGACCACTTCATGATATCTTTCATTTTAAAGCCCATAAGACCAATGACGAGCCATCCAATGTTCAGCAATGTGCCAAGTGCGACAATCGGCCATCCTAATCCACCTAAGAAAAATGGAAGCGGGAGAAGACATGCTGTCCAAATGATGATTTGGCGTTTTGTGACTTCAAAGCCGTAAACAACTGGCAGCATTGGAATACCTGCTTTGCGGTAATCTTCCGTTTTCTTAATCGCAAGTGATAAGAAATGTGGAATTTGCCAGATGAACATAATCATAAACAGGACCCAAGCCGTTGTGTCGATGGTGCCTGTAACAGCTGTCCAGCCAATTAATGGCGGAACCGCACCAGATACACTCCCAATGACTGTATTAATGGTGTAATGACGTTTAGACCACATCGTGTATAGAACTGCATAAGTAAAGACACCGATAAATCCAATCACTGCTGATGTAACAGTTGTCATCAGAAGCATAATCAGTCCAAGTACAACAAGCAGAATACCAAATGCATACGCTTGACCCGGCTGAACTTTACCTGTCACCGTCGGTCTTGTTTTTGTTCTTTCCATTAGTATATCAATATCACGGTCAAACGCATTATTAATGGCGCATGAACCGGCAATAATAAGAGAAGAACCAATCATTGTTAACAGCACAATATCAAGATTCCCAAGGAAACTCATACCTGTAAAATAAAAAGCAAGCCACATTCCAGTAAAAGTTGTAATGAAATTGGAATTGACGATGCCCATTTTAATAAGAGCAAGAAAATCTTTTAAAGCGGTTGTTTCTTCTATTTGTCCATGAATAGCTGCTTCCGCGGCTGTTTTGGAATTTGCCAATGTGTATAACCTCCCTTGCCCAAACCTTCAAACGAACGAATAAAACGTAAAATCGTTACAACTCTATCATACAAGATAAAGAGCTGTAAAAAAACATCCTATTAAATAATAAACGACAAACTTGAAGTTATTTGTGAACTTTTCGTGAATTTATTAGGATGTGCGTTTCAGAAGGCGGTGCAAAATGAAATATTCTCTCCTCTATTTCTATCAGACTGTCAAAGAAAGATCAAGCACTCTAAATCTGTAAACTTTGTGAACTAACATATCATTTTTTTGTGAACTTTGGTCATTATGAATTGCAACAGAACACGCATTTGGCTTAAACTTGAGAGCATGTGAGGTTTTCATTTAGATCAGAAGTTATTTAGAGAAGGTGAAATCATTTGATGAAATTTGCTTTAAGGTTATTGAGCGTTGTCACAACATTTGTGATGCTGATCGTTCTGATTGGCGGTGCGCTTGTGACGAAAACTGGCTCCGGTCTTGGCTGCGGCAGACAGTGGCCCCTTTGCCACGGTCGTTTCTTTCCAGAAATGAACCCTGCTTCCATTATCGAATGGAGCCACCGCATGTCAACAGGAGTTTCCACCATTCTTGTATTGGCACTGGCGGTCTTATGCTGGAAAAAAATCAGTCCAGTATTCCGTGAAACCAAATTTTTGGTCATCATGTCCATTATATTCTTACTGCTTCAAGCGCTGTTAGGGGCACTCGCCGTTGTGTTTGGTTCTAACGCACTTGTCATGGCACTGCACTTCGGTATTTCACTGATTTCTTTTGCTTCCGTTTTACTGCTGGCACTGCTTGTGTTTGAAGCCACCAGATCTGAAACAAAGCTTGTGAAGCCGCTTCATATCGGCAAAAGAATGCAGTTCCATATTTATGGGTTGATCACATATACGTATATTGTGGTGTATACGGGCGCCTATGTGAGACATACAAAATCAAGTCTTGCATGCTCTGTCTTCCCATTTTGTTCAAAAGACGGCGCACTTCCAGCGTATTTTAATCAATGGGTTCAAATGTCTCACCGAGCAGCAGCCCTTCTTTTATTCGTTTGGATATTTGTTGCGATGTTCCATGCCCTTAAACATTATAAAGAACAAAAGCAGCTGTATTATGGATGGATCATTTCAGCCATTCTGATTACACTTCAAGCGATCTCTGGTGTCATGTCTGTTTATTCTCAGCTCGCACTCGGTTATGCGCTTGCTCATTCATTCTTTATTTCTTGTTTGTTTGGGGTACTATGCTACTTCTGCTTACTCATTGCCCGGTTTAAATATGAAAATAGAGAGCCTTTCAGATAAACATACAATCCCCCTTTCATCCGAAAAGGGGGATTTCTTTTATGTTTGTTTCGCTTCTTCGAATAGCGAAATGGCCTTTTTTCGTCTTTCTTGATGATCGACTGTAGGCAGAGGATATGTATCCCCCAGCACACATCCCGATTTCATTTGCTCATCTATCGGCATTTTACTCGGTTCATGAATCCATTTTTCATTCACATGCTTTAGTTCTGGTACATACCTTCTAATATATTCTCCGCTTGGGTCAAATCGTTTCGACTGGGTCGTTGGGTTAAAAATACGGAAGTAAGGAACAGCATCCGTTCCGACAGAGGCTGCCCACTGAAATCCTCCAATATTCGAAGCCTCATCATAGTCGACAAGTTTTCTCGCAAAATACGCTTCGCCCATTCTCCAATCGATGAGATAATCTTTTGTCAGGAATGAAGCCGTCACCATTCTCAAACGGTTATGCATCCAGCCTTCTTCATTTAACTGTCTCATCCCAGCGTCAACGAGCGGGAAGCCTGTTTGTCCTTTACACCAAGCTTCAAAAAGTCTCTCATCATCATTCCATTTTATATGTTGAAAGGAGGAGTTGATTTCTTTTTCTTTCATCTCTGGATAATGCGCAAAGATCATATGATAAAAATCACGCCACGCCAGCTCTTTCATAAATGTTTCCTTGCCCTCATCTTCAAAAAGTTCTTCCTCATTGACCGCATGAAAGATTGTGCGAATAGAAATGGTCCCGGTTTTTAAGAACCGAGACAGCTTGCTCGTCCCAAAAACAGACGGAATATCTCGTTTCTCATGATAATGCGTCAATCTTTCTTGAATAAAGCCGCCTAGCGTGCTCATCGCTTTGTCTGATCCAATCTGATCGAATTTCCTTGTACATTTCTTGATGATGTCCCTTAGTTTCTCATCTCCCTTTTCAGAAAGTGACTCATCACAAATCGTATGCTTGCTGCTCAGAAATGATTTGTCAACTTTTATCACAGACTGCTTCTCCTGCTTCCGCCACGCTTGATAGTATGGAGTAAACACTTGATAATGAGTCCCATCCGCTTTTAAAATATCTCTCGCCCCATGCAGATGCGTATCTTGCCACTTTGACACATGAATGCCCTTTTCTTCTAAGAAACAGGTCACTTGCTCATCACGAATTCGACCATTTCCTACTTCGTCCTCATTAAAAAAGACCGCATTGATGTCATAAGCATTCATGAGCTTTTGAAAAGCGGACAAAATATCATCATGAATGAGATGAACATACATGTGAGATTCTCTCGCTTCCTTGACGAAATTGGCCAAGTTTTGAAAGAAATGTTCGTTGTTCAAATCCAGTTCCATTTCTGTAAAAAATGGATCTAGATGATAAAAAGCAAATAATCGGTACTGATGTTTTTTTGCATATGTGATCGCTTTTGATAAGGCGATATGATCATCCAATCGCATATCTCGGCGAAACCAAATCACGACAATTTCCACTCTTTCTTCACCTCATTCTATAGTGTAATCACTCTAGCGGACGGCTGCACATTTTAATGCGCTCAAAAAAAGACACATCGCAGTGGATGTGTCTTGGATTGTTGACAAAGGGCTAAAATGCTCTTTATTTTAACCCTTTGTCTTCTTTTCAGCGTGATAGAAAGCCCTTGAAGTCTAGGAAGAACGAGTACTGGAGCGGAGCGAATGTGACATTCGTGAGCACCAGCACGCAGGACTGACAAAGAATGCAAGGGTTTGTCTATACGCTGAGACACATCGCAGTGGATGTGTCTCACTCATTATTCAGGCTTTAAGACAATCAACAGATCTCCAGTTTGAATCCCTTCTCCATTCGTGACATGAATTTCATCCACGACTGCTGAGAACGGTGCTTGTACCGTCGTTTCCATTTTCATCGCTTCATTGATCATCAAATGCTCACCTTGTGAAATTTTCTGTCCTTTTTCAACAAGTACTTTGATCACAGTACCTGGCATCGATGCCGCAATGTGATTTGGATTTGAGCGATCTGCCTTCATTTTTTCTTGAACGGAGGATTTGATGCTTTCATCCTTAATGACCACTTCACGCGGCTGTCCATTCAGCTCAAAGTAAAGCACTCTTGTAGCGTCCGGATTCGGTTCTCCAATTGACACGAGTTTGACAATGAGGGTTTTCCCTTTTTCAATTTCTACCTCAATTTCTTCACCAAGTCTCATCCCGTAGAAGAAGGTTGGTGTGTCAAGAACAGAGATGTCTCCATAGCTTTCTGCTGTTTGAACAAATTCAGAAAAGACTTTCGGATATAAAGCATATGCAATGGCATCTTGTTCTGTCAACGTCAGATCATGTGATTCTTTGAACTGCTTTTTGATCTCTTCAAAGTCCACAGGCTTCAGTTTCTCACCCGGTCTGACAGTAAGCGGCTCCTCCCCTTTTAAAATCAGCTTTTGCAGCTTTTCTGGGAATCCGCCATGAGGCTGTCCTAAATAGCCTTTAAACAATTCAACAACCGAATCTGGGAAATCCAGTGTTGCTCCTTTTTCATAAACATCCTCTTCTGTCAGATCGTTTTGCACCATATAAAGTGCCATATCTCCGACCACTTTAGAAGACGGTGTCACTTTCACAATGTCACCAAACATGTCATTTACACGTCTGTACATTTCTTTTACTTCATTCCAGCGTTCGCCAAGGCCGACCCCTTTCGCCTGCTGTTGCAGGTTACTATACTGGCCACCAGGCATTTCATGCTCATAAATTTCTGTATGCGGTGAATTCATTCCGCTTTCAAACTCATGGTAATATTTTCTGACGGAATCCCAATATTGAGAAAGACGTTCAACCGCTTGAACATTCATTTCTGGCTTTCTTTCATGTCCGTCTAGAGCATAATATAATGAGCTCGCACTTGGTTGTGATGTGAGCCCCGCCATAGAGCTGACTGCAACATCAACAATATCAACACCTGCATCAATCGCTCTTGCATAGGTGAAGAGTCCATTTCCACTCGTATCGTGTGTATGAAGATGGATTGGAATCGTGAGCTCGTCTTTTAGAGCCGATACAAGCTCATAAGCCGCTTGCGGTTTTAATAATCCCGCCATATCTTTAATGCCTAAAATATGAGCGCCTGCGGATTCAAGCTCCTTCGCAAGAGAGACATAATATTTCAAATCATATTTCGGACGTGATGGATCAAGAATATCACCTGTATAACAAATCGCTGCCTCTGCCACTTTGCCGGATTCACGAACAGAATCAATGGCAAGCGTCATACCTTTGACCCAGTTTAGACTGTCGAAAATACGGAAAACGTCAATGCCTGCCTCTGCCGATTCCTTTACAAATGCTTTAATCACATTATCCGCATAGTTTGTATATCCAACAGCGTTTGATGATCTTAATAGCATTTGGAACAAAGTGTTTGGCACTTCTTGACGAAGCTCTTTCAATCTTTCCCAAGGATCTTCTTTCAAGAAACGATATGCCACATCAAATGTAGCGCCGCCCCACATTTCCATACTGAATAACTCTGGCCATAAACCTGCTGTTGGCTGCGCAACTTTCTTTAAGTCGTGTGTTCTAAAGCGTGTTGCAAGCAGGGATTGATGTGCGTCTCTAAAGGTTGTATCCGTTAAGAGTACACCGCTTTGCTCTTTCACCCAATTGGCGAGCCCCTCAGGTCCATGCTTGTCTAACAATTGTTTTGTTCCAGAAGGTATCGTTTCATGGACAGCAAGTTTCGGCACATTTGGTTGATCAAAATGAGGCTTCTTATTTTCCGAAATACCAGGGAACCCATTAATGGTAACGTTACCAATATAAGTAAGCATTTTCGTTCCGCGGTCTTTTTGCTTAGGGAAGTTAAATAGCTCAGGTGTTGAATCAATAAACGATGTATCATATTCCCCTCTTAGAAACTTCTCGTGCTTTGCGACGTTTTCAAGAAACGGGATATTTGTTTTAATGCCGCGAATCCTGAATTCTTGTAAATTTCGGACCATTTTAGCCGCAGCTTGATCAAATGTAAGTGCCCAAGTAGACAGCTTGACCAACAGTGAATCGTAATAAGGTGTAATCACCGCACCTTGGAAGCTGTTCCCTGTATCAAGACGTACACCAAAACCACCGCCTGAACGGTAAGCCATGATTTTTCCTGTATCTGGCATAAAATCATTCAAAGGATCTTCTGTTGTGACCCTTGATTGAATGGCAAATCCATGTGTAAAGATATCTTCTTGTTTTGGTATCCCGACTTCTTTGCTGTGGAGGTCATGTCCTTTTGCGACAAGAATTTGGGTTTGGACGATATCGACACCTGTGATCATTTCTGTGATCGTGTGTTCCACCTGGACCCTAGGATTGACTTCAATAAAATAAAACTCGCCATTTGCCACTAGGAATTCTACAGTCCCTGCATTGATATACGATACATTCTGGGCCAGCTGAACAGCCGCTTCACAGATGTCTTCACGCAATTGATCTGAAAGGGACACACTTGGTGCAACCTCAATGACTTTTTGATGACGCCTTTGAACAGAGCAGTCACGCTCGTATAAATGAATGATATTGCCGTGATTGTCTCCAATCACCTGCACTTCAATATGTTTCGGATTTTCAATCAGCTTTTCAACGTATACTTCGTCATTTCCAAAAGCCGCTTTCGCCTCTGACTTTGCACGGTCATAGGCTTCGCTCAGCTCCTCTTTTGATCTGACAATCCGCATACCTCGGCCGCCGCCTCCAAGTGAAGCTTTAATAATAAACGGGTAACCGTATTCTTCACCGAATTTTTCGACTTCTTTGACCGAATCAACTGGCCCGTCACTTCCTGGAATGACTGGAATCCCAGCTTTTTTCGCTTCATCTCTCGCTTTTACTTTATCTCCAAACATATCTAAATGTTGAGAAGTTGGGCCGATGAATTGGATGCCTTCCTCTTCGCATCGTCTTGCAAAATGAATGTTTTCAGATAAAAATCCGTATCCTGGATGAATCGCATCCACGTCATTTCGTTTTGCAATTTCGATGATCCCCTCAATATCAAGGTAGGCATCAATCGGCTTTTTCCCTTCTCCAACTAGATATGCTTCATCGGCTTTATAGCGATGATAAGAGCCCGAGTCTTCTTTGGAGTAAATGGCCACTGTACGTAAGTTGAGCTCCGTACAGGCCCTAAAGACTCTGATAGCGATTTCCCCTCTGTTTGCAACTAGAACCTTTTGAATTGTTCTCTGTGACATTCTCACTCCTCCATATCCCTTAAAATTTTATATGTACTCTATAATAAAGGAAGAAATGAAAACTGTACACTTTTGTTTTCTAAAGATTCAAAGTTTTCTGCAATCCATTTTTTTGAATCGATGGTTTGCTGATTGATTTTTTCTTTTTATAACGCTCTTTATATTCAGTGAACATGCTGATATTCAGCAATATTCCCATACATCCACTCAGTAAAATGATAGAGGATCCCCCGTAGCTGATAAAAGGAAGTGTGACCCCAGTGATCGGAATGAGACCTGAAACACCGCCCAAATTAATACACGTTTGGATGGCAATCATTGAAGAAATTCCTATTGCAAGCAAACTTCCAAACGGATCTTCACACTTTCTCGCAATATAAAAACCTTTCACGACAATAAAGCCAAGGAGAGCAAGGACAAAAAATACACCGAAAAAACCAAGCTCTTCCGAGATAATTGCCATGATAAAATCTGTATGCGGTTCTGGAAGGTATCCATACTTTTGTACACTCTCTCCAAGACCAAGCCCAAAAAAGCCGCCTGACCCAATCGCATAATATGAATTAATCAATTGATGCCCAGAAGCGCCTGCGTCTTTAAATGGATCTTGGAAACTCTCAAAACGTCCAAGACGATTCTGCGTGAAAATTTTATCCCAAAAAAGAATAATAAACGGTGTCACAACAACCATCACCGCACTAAATAAAGCGAGCAGCTTGGCCAGCGTTTTACCGCTAAACCCTGAGCATAAAATCATCGCAAGGGCAATCATACCAATGATAAAAGCTGTCCCATAGTCTGGCTGCAAAATAATAAATCCGCATAGGATGGAGACAACCACAATTGGAGGTGTAACCCCTCTTAAAATATGGTCAATATAATGCTGCTTCTTTGCATAGACAGCAGCAAGATAAATGATGACAACAATCTTCACGAATTCCGCTGGCTGAAGACTAAAAGGCCCAAATTTGATCCAGCTTCTAGCATTCCCTGCAATGTGACCGCCAAAGTACACATAAATGAGAGAAAACACAGATAGCAAAAGCATCACAATTTGGAATCTTTTATTTAAGAGCAGCTGATACGGAATGAGGGCTGTAAAAATCAAGATGACCGCCCCGACAATCATAAATAAAAGCTGTTTCTTGAAAAAATTATCTGGCGCAGCATCATATCTGATCACAGATGTAATCATACTTGAGCTATACACCATCACCAAGCCGAATGCGCTAATTAATATAATGGCGAACAATAATGAGTAGTCATACGATTTTAGCATTCTCTTTAACATATAATCCTCTTCCTAACGTCTATTTCTACTGCTTGATATTCTCTTCTCTTAGCTGTTCTTATTCTACTACATTTTCTCCGTTTGATCCCGTTTTACCTCTTTATATTGTTCGTCTTTCATGAGACAATCAAGTCCGTTTGGCATCAATCAAAATAAAAAGGCGGACAAAAAAACTCAAACTTATGTTGTTGAAGTTTGAGTTTTCAATCATTATTTTTTTGTGAACGCATCATGAAGTGCGGATAGTTCTCTCTCAAGTTTATCAAGTAGTTTTTTGCCTTCATGTTGATCAACTAATCCAAGCCGGACAGCGAAATCAATTTCTCTCGATAATCCGAACATTTGAGTATCTAAAACCTCTTCATAAAGAGGACATTGCGGCATCGTTAAGTTGTCCATTTGCACTTGGATCAATTTTAAAATTTTATCTGCATCCAATTTTAATAAAGACAGTGCTTTTTGCCGATGATCGACTAAAATTTCTGACGCCAAAAGTATCCCTCCGTTCCCCAGGCGAGTACCTAATTCTTCTATTTATCATAAAGCGAAACGCCCAAAATTGCAAGCAGATTTGTACAGTTCGCTCTGTAAAAATAAAAAGAAGCCATTCGTCATTAAAAGATACTCATCTCATATTTTTCACTCATGAGCTCAAGCAGCTTAATACCCGCAATACTATTCCCTTTTTCATCCAAAGCAGGCCCAAATATACCTATCCCAAAGTCGTATGGCGCCGCCCCCATAATTCCGCCTGAAACACCACTTTTAGCAGGGATTCCGATATTGATCGCAAATTCCCCGCTCGCATTGTACATACCGCATGTGACCATAAACGTTTTACAAATTCTAGCAACATCTTTCGAAAGGATTTGCTTTCCTGTCTCTGGATGCCTGCCATCTAATGAAAAAACACACGCGATCTTCGCCAAATCCAAGCTATTCATCATGACGGCACACTGCTTCGTATAGACATCCATCACCTCTTCTACATTCCCTTTAATGATATGATATTGCTTCATATAATAGCACATTGCGCGGTTAATCATTGATGTTTCAAATTCGGATGCAGCGATTTCTTTGCAATATGTAATGGTGGTGTCATTGGCAAGCTCTCTAATAAAACCAAGCAGCCGGTTCAGCTGATCTTGCGGCGTTGCCCCTCTTATTAAACTTGTAACGGCAAGCGCTCCTGCATTAATCATTGGGTTAAGCGGCTTATTGGGGCTTGCTGTCTCTAGTTTAATCATCGAATTAAACGGGTCGCCAGTCGGTTCTTGTCCAACATATTGAAACACTTTTTTCGGTCCTTCTTCTGAGAGCACAAGCGCCAGTGCTAATACTTTTGAAATACTTTGCAGGGTGAATCGTTTATCAACATCTCCCGCTGAGTGGCACGTATTACTCACATGATAAACAGCGACAGATAAATCCGATTGATCCGCTTTACCGAGTGCCGGAATATAGGATGCTACCTTTCCATTTTTGGCCACCTTTTTTGCCTCTTCTACAAATCGCTGAAGCTCTTCATTGTCACGACATGCCATGCCCAAAATCCTCCCTATTTTTCGTCTAATCGTAGTGTGTACAAGGAAGTGCATGTTTATGAAAGTGACAAAGCGAGCGAAAACTTCTATAATTTATGTTGGAAAGGGGTTGTCTTGAACATGAGCATTATTCAAATCAAGGGGAACGTACAATACAAGATCACCATTGATCCGAGTGTATGGATTTTTGATGACCGTAAATTTTTAATGGATTCATTTTTTGAGAAAAGTGCAGCAAGCGAAGAGCAGCAGCTAGATCAGGAACTCGATCAAGAGCGGGTCATAAGAGAAGGTCAAACACTTCCACCCACATTAAAAACAGAGAAAAAGTACGAAAAAGAAAGACTTGTCACAGGCAGCTTCGGGATGAAACTTGGCGACATGATAAAAAATGCAGAACCGCTCGAACAAGCGGAGACGTGTGAATTTGTCACAGAAACAGAAACAATTGCTGTTCCGCTCTCTAAGGCGATGGATAGCATTGCCCATTTCAGCCAAAATGGAAAGCCTATAACAGAAGAAGGACCAATCCACGTATATTTCGAGGATCAGTCCAACATCACTCAGCCGATTAAAGGCGTCAAAGAGTTAATCATTACATAAGATGACGGGTCTGGACTATAATAAATCAGCTGCAAGCTGTGCAAGTCCAGACCTTTCTCCTTTGACAAGCTTGACATGTCCAGATATTTGCTGCCCTTTGAAACGCTCAATGACATATGTGAGCCCATTATTTAAGCTGTCTAAATAAGGGTGATCAATCTGCTCTGGGTCTCCCATCAGCACAATTTTACTTCCCTCACCAACCCGCGTTAATAATGTTTTTACTTCGTGTTTTGTTAAATTTTGCGCCTCATCGATAATGATAAATTGATCTGGGATACTTCTCCCGCGAATATATGTTAAAGCTTCCACTTGAATTGAACCGATGCCCGCTAGTATCGCATCGAGTTCACCAGGTTTTTTTGTGTTAAATAAAAATTCTAGGTTGTCATAGATCGGCTGCATCCACGGTCTGAGCTTCTCTTCTTTTTCGCCTGGCAAATACCCTAAGTCCTTACCGACAGGAACAATGGAGCGGGCCACGATGAGCTTTTTAAACATGCCGAGGTCCTCTGTCTGCATTAATCCAGCAGCAAGTGCAAGCAGTGTCTTTCCTGTTCCCGCTTTTCCGATAAGTGTCACAAGCGGAATATCGCGGCGTAAAAGTAACTCAAGCGCCATCGTTTGCTGGACATTTTTTGGGCGAATTCCCCAAATATGTTCTTGGTCATAAATAAGCCGTTTCACATGCTCTGCTTTTTGATCAAGCATCCCCAAAGCAGAACCACCCTCATTTCCCTTCATAATAACAAATTGATGAGGGTTTAATGGCGTTTGGGTGACGTCTTTTATCGGTAACTGATTTTGCTTATAAAATGTATTCAGCTGCTCAGTCGGAATATAGAGCTCGTGATAGCCGTTATCAATGTCTTCATTTTGTAGCACTCGATCGCTTAAGAAATCCTCTGCTTGCAGACCAATGGCATCCGCCTTTACTCGCACTAGGACATCTTTGCTGACCAAAATGACAGGCCGGCCATCCGGTTTTGTTTCTTCCTCTAAGCTCAAATTCTTCGCAACAGCCAAAATCCGGTTATCGTTTGTTTTTTCGATGAAAATTTCTTGAAGTTCATGGAAAGAGCGATGATTCAGCTCAATACGCAGCGTTCCTTTTGACTCCAGCGTAATTTTTTCATGCAGTTTCCCTTTCGATCTCAACCCGTCGATTAAACGTGAGACACGTCGTGCATTTTGCCCAACCTCGTCCATATATCTTTTTTTCGAGTCTACTTCTTCTAACACTACGGCCGGAATCACGACCTCGTTGTCTTCAAATGAAAAGATTGAATTCGGATCCTGTAATAACACATTTGTGTCTAATACATAAATTTTACTCAGGTCCTTCGCCTCCTGATCGGGGTTTCATTCATCCTTGTCTTTCCAAAAACGATTGTTAAAATATATGTTTTCATGAATAAAGTTAGAAGGTTAATTCAACAATAAAATAAATCATGCAGTTTGTGAAGGAGGGAATACACATGCGACTATTTTTGACGTTATTCATGGTTCAAACCATTCTTTTATTAGGCGCTTGCCAGCATCAAGAGAAGCCTTTGGCACAAGAACATCAAGACGGAAACAAGCATTTAGTAAGAGTATCAGACTCATCCAAGAAAAACAGTGACAAAGCCCGCCCATCAACAGATGTGGCACAGCACCTAGTGAATGTGACTGAGCATGTAGCAGATGTAAATGACGCCACAGCGATCGTCATCGGCAAGTATGCTGTCGTCGGCATTGATGTAAAAGATGATTTAGATAGAAGCAAAGTTGAAACCATTAAATATTCAGTCGCCAAAGCTCTGAAAAATGACCCAGAAGGTGCGAATGCTGTTGTCGTCGCTGATCCAGATACAGTGAGCCGTTTAAAGGAAATGGGCAAAGAAATACAAGCTGGCAGGCCAGTAAGTGGAATTATGGACGAATTAGCAGCTATTGTGGGCCGTGTTATGCCAGAAATGCCTCGAAATGAAATCGACCGTAACGAAATAGATCCGACAAATGATCCGAATCATCAGCTCAAACAACAAGATCAAAAGCAATTAGAAAAAAACCAAAATGATCAATCAAACCATCATATGAATCAGAAGAAATAATGAGAACGGCTTATATCTCTTGTGATATAAGCCTTTTTATACTGATTTTAAGTGGTTCAAAAAACATGCTATAATGAAGGCATGACCAAAGTGAGGTGAAAATGATGAGAGTGAAGTGCTCATTATGTGAAAAGCTTGAAACCATTAATGATGATACACTTGTTGCTAAACGGTTAAGAAATCGACCGATTCATACATATATGTGCGATGACTGCCAGGAAAGAATTAAAGTAAAGACAGAGGCACGCATCAAAACTGGCAGATTCTCTCTTTATCAAGATCCTGCGACGAAAGAGAAAAAGAAGAAAAAAGGAAAAAAAGAACAGAAGACATAAAAAAGACCTGACACAAGTTCAGGTCTTTTTTACGTACTTACTGTTCCTTCTCTTTTCGCACGATGCAGCCGTATTTTATAAATAATCAAAATGACAGCTGCCACAACCAGGCCTTCTGCGACTGGCAAGAAGATACCTAGAAATGTGAGAAACGTGCAACCAAAAATCAAAAACAAATAAATGACAAGTGCTTTTAAAATCGGTAAACGTCTAGCAAAGCCGAGTTTAAAAACAATAATCGCTAAAACAAGGATGGTGCCATATAAGAGCCACATCCCTGTTTGCGGATTTTCATCGACACGAAACAGCATCGCGAAAAAGGATAGATTCTCACTTACTTCCTGATCATTCAAAAAGATTCCCTCCCCTTATCTTTCAGGGTTCTATCTTTTTAATTCTTCATGGAATTACGATAATCCTGCTAGCTTTTTCTTCTTCGCTGCTTTCTCACGTTCGTTTTTATCTAAAATTTTCTTTCTTAAACGGATAGATTCCGGTGTAACCTCACAGTATTCGTCTTCATTTAAGTACTCAAGAGATTCCTCAAGTGACATAATACGTGGTTTTTTCATACTAACCGTTTGATCTTTTGTCGCTGAACGTACGTTTGTTTGTTGTTTCATACGGCTCACGTTGACAACAAGATCGTTTTCACGGTTATGCTCACCAACAATCATTCCTTGGTATACTTCAACACCCGGCTCAACGAAAATCACACCGCGCTCTTCAACGCCTTGGATTCCGTAAGCAGTTGCTTTACCTGTTTCCATTGAAACAAGTACACCTTGACGGCGTCCGCCAACTTGACCAGACTGCATCGGCTGGTAGCTGTCAAACGTATGGTTCAAAATACCAAAACCACGAGTTAATGAAAGAAATTCAGTTGTATATCCGATTAAACCACGTGATGGCACTGTAAAGATCAGGCGAACTTGACCATTACCATTATTGATCATGTCAATCATTTCACCTTTTCTTGCGCCCATTGATTCCATGATAGAGCCAGTGTGCTCTTCTGGTACATCAATTTGAACGCGCTCAACAGGCTCACATCGAACACCGTCAACTTCTTTTACAATAACTTCTGGCTTCGATACTTGCAGTTCAAATCCTTCACGTCTCATATTCTCAATCAGAATGGATAAGTGAAGCTCACCGCGTCCTGATACGACCCAAGCATCAGGTGAATCCGTTGGATCTACACGAAGACTTACGTCTGTTTGAAGCTGCTGTTCTAAACGCTCTTCAATTTTACGTGATGTCACGTACTTTCCTTCACGGCCTGCAAATGGGCTGTTATTCACAACAAATGTCATTTGAAGTGTCGGCTCATCAATACGAAGGATCGGCAAAGCCTCTTGGTGTTCTACCGGGCAGACTGTTTCACCTACGTTGATGTCTTCCATACCAGATACTGCGACAAGATCTCCAGCTTTCGCTTCATTGATTTCCACTCGTTTTAACCCTTGGAAACCAAAAATCTTCGTCACGCGGAATTGTTTTACACTGCCATCCACTTTCATTAGAGCAACTTGCTGTCCTACTTGCATCGTTCCTCTAAATACACGGCCAATTCCAATTCTTCCAACATAATCATTGTAATCAAGTAGCGCCACTTGGAATTGAAGCGGCTCTTCATGGTTGTCGACTGGGCATGGGATATGGTTGACAATCGCTTCAAACAACGATTCCATGTTTTCATCTTGCTTACTAGCATCGTTACTTGCTGTACCATTGATTGCTGATGCATATACAACTGGGAATTCAAGCTGTTCTTCTGTTGCATCCAATTCAATGAACAAGTCAATGACTTCATCGACTACTTCAGCTGGACGAGCAAAGTCACGGTCAATTTTATTGACAACAACAATTGGTGTTAAGTTTTGCTCAAGTGCTTTTTTTAGCACGAATCGTGTTTGAGGCATACAACCTTCATATGCATCCACAACGAGAAGTACACCATCTACCATTTTCATGATACGCTCAACTTCACCACCGAAATCGGCGTGTCCTGGTGTATCTAAAATATTAATGCGTGTATCTTTATAATGGATCGCAGTATTTTTAGCTAAGATCGTAATACCGCGCTCTCGCTCTAAATCATTTGAATCCATGGCTCTCTCAGCGATATTTTCATTCGCACGGAAAGTACCAGCTTGATGGAGCAATTGGTCAACAAGCGTCGTTTTACCATGGTCAACGTGGGCAATAATTGCGATGTTGCGAAGATCTTTTCGAAGTTTCACATTTTCATCTCCTAAAATAATTAGATAACTTTCATATTATATCACAATCCCCTTTAAATGCCGATCGTTTTTCTGTAAACTTATATTAACTCTAAAAAAAGGGATGGAGACAAATGAAACAAATCAAATGGCTTCTATTATTATGTGCATTACTTGCGGTTGTCAGTATGGCGTTTATTGGGGTAACTCTTGCAGAAAAAAACGTGCTGGGTATTTGTCTAAGTATTGTGTTCGCCATGATTTTCATGGGTACAGGATTTACATTAAAACGAAAATTAAACGTACAATCATAAAATTTATGAAAAGCCTTTTACATTTTACATGTAGAAGGCTTTTATTTTGGGTAAAAACAAGACCAACCACCTATGTAATCCTAATGATTCAACTAAAAAATTCATATAGTGTTGGCAAATCTAAGCAATCTGAACTCTTCCATTTTTCGACAAGAACTTTTATAGTTCTCCAAAATCAAACACAAAGTTACATTTTTCCTATTCTTCCACAAAGTTTCTCATGGTATGCTGTTCTTGCAACAAAATTTAACAGAAAAGGGAGAGAAAAGAAGCATGAAGAAGTTTTTGAGCAAATCGCTCAGCTCTGTTGTATTTTTCGCTTTAGCTATCATTTTTACTTTCACAACAGTAGCTCCTGGGCAAGCAAGCGCTGCAACTTTCAAAGGGATTCCTTTTGAGCAGCAACAAATTATTAAAGAATTATTGGAGAAAAACGAGCGTGTTATCAACATTCTCATCAATTCATTTGTTGAGGAAGACAACAACTACACATTTGATGTGAAAAAAGCTGTTGAGCTCGGTTTGACTGAAGAAGAAGCGGCGACTGCTGAGAAATTCTTAGATCGCGCAGCTGTTCTTACAATCGTTTTCAGTGAAAGCATCTCTAAAAACGAAAAAGGGAAATTGGTTTTTGATGCAGCGAAAGCTGTTGAACTTGGTCTAACTAAAGAAGAAGCAACTAAATTCGAAAAGCTTTTCAAATCAGTGATCAGAATTGCTGATCTTGCTGGTGATGCACTTGTTCTAGACAAAAAAGGAAACGTTGTAATTGATTCTAAAATCGCTAAAGGTCTTGGATTCAGCTCTACTGAATTACTTGTTTTCAACCAATTGCTTAAGAAAATTCCTCAAGAGCAATTAAAAACATTCTATGATGCAGTTCAAATTGCTAAAGAAAAATTGAACTAAGCTCAAAAACCCCCATCCGGTTCATCCAGATGGGGGTTCTTTCTTATATCCAATAGATCAAGAGCATGATGAGATAGACGATACTAAAAACGATACTTGCCCGTAATAACAGTTTTCCATAGTAGCGCATTTCAAACTTTCTTTTTTCTTCTTTTTCATCTATGAACGGTATGAAATCTGTTGACTTTGCAATAGAGACTGGTTCTTTCATTTCTTCATATAGATGAAGGCATTTTTTGCATGAACGTAAGTGCTCATTCACTAATTGATTTGTTTCTTCACTCGTGTCCCCTTCTATATAAAGTGGTAATAGTTCTTCAATCAAATAACAGTTCATTTGTTGAACTCCTCACAATGTAGCTTTCGTTTCAGCTCTAATCTTGCTCGATGAAGGGTTGTCTTTACTTTAGATAAAGTCCAATTCAAAATTTCCGCTACTTCTTCATACGATAATTCCTGAATATCTCTTAAAATGAGGACTTCTCGGTAAGAATCCTTCAATTGATTGATATGGCTCCACAGCCTTTGAATATCAGCTTGAGTTTCTAAATGCGCTTCAGGTGTCATGAATATCTGCTGCTCTAAAAAGTCAGCTTTTTCTACATCCGTAAAAGTTCGTTTTACTTTTCGGCGATAGTCGTTGACAAATGTATGATAAGCAATGGTGTAAAGCCATGTTTTAATGCTTGAATGTCCTTTAAAAGAGGATAATCCATGCAGTGCCTTGATAAATACATCCTGCGCAAGATCCTTGGCTGTTTCGACATTTCCCGTTCTGCGATATAAATATTTGGTGATTTCCTGAAAATATTCTTCATATATTTTTTCAATTTGATTGGTCGGTCTAGACATCAAAAATAAAACCACACAGTCATCCAAATTGATAAAACGATAAAAAAGAAGTATAACGAAGAAATAAACCACTTCATGCGTTTTAATTCGTGATAATCGCTCTGATCCTCAGTGTGGACAGGAGCAAACTCGTTTCCCTTAACAGAATGCTGAAACTGCTTTTCATGCGTCTTCATCCAGTTAGAAGCCTCTTCTCCAAGCTCCCCTTCCTGATACAATTCATATAAGTCTTGAAAGATGGCTTGTTTTTCTTTATCTGTCAAAACGTTGCACCTCTTTTGTTCGTCCATTTACTTCATATATTTTCCGCTCATTCGATCCGAAGGTTTGAATGATCACAAACCACGAAATGCTCATTTTCCCCTCTTTGTCGATCATTCTCACCGGCTTGATTTGTTTTTTATAGATGGCATAAGGTTCATACTTTTTGAGAACTTGCTGATAGACTTCATCACGTTCTTGATTCGATACCGTATGCGGTAAAGAAGAGTCTGATTGCCAATTCAACTCAATTCCATCGGCATCTCTCGTCACATGAAGTAAATTTGATGACCCGTGAAAAGTATATTGTTTGTGTTCACGAGTTCCTGTTTCTGTCTTCACGTCTTTTGACTGTTCCCCTATCATTTCAAACAAATCTTCGTCACTGATATTTCCTTTTTTCTGTTGAAGAATCGCTTTTGATAGCTGTATTTTCAGCAATTCTTTCTTTGAACCATTAAACAGAAATTCAGATTGATCGGCTGTCTTTACCGCCACTTCATGCTGCCATTCAAAATAAAAAGCATCAACGTCTGTGATCTGGTAAGCTGGTGGCTGTAAATTTAACTTTTTATAAATACGATTAATTTTCGTTTTCATTTCTTTGTTTGTTAAATTGATCCCGTCTACATCCTTCAATTGAAAGATGGCGTTCCCATATTGCGCTTGTCGAAGCGTCTCTTTTTTCCAGGTGGCAAACGCTAAGCTCTCATCTTTATTCTGAGACATTTTTGGCAAAAGAAGAACGCTTGTCTCCCCGTCTTCTTTTTCAACCACTACATGAATGCGGTCTAGATCAACGGATCGGCCGCTCCTTTCAAAAAATTCAATGGTTTTTTCCCTATATTCTTTATCGGTCAAATGCTGACCCTTTGCGCGACCATGATAAAAATAGCTGTTTAATTCACCTGTAAACGCAGAAACATTCACTTCATACTGATCGGCTGCAAACACGTAGTTATCAGAGATCGGCTGTTTAATAGTCGTTGAATATAATGTAGTGTCCGCTGGTACAAACTTTGAAGCGAATGCTTTTGCACTTGCTTCAGATAAAGGGCGATATTCTTCTGAGAAAGTATCTGTCAGTTCCGTTTTAGTAAATTGAAACATGATATGTGGAAGATTTAAGATCGGGTTCAGCATCAGCATAAAAAAGACGACAATTCCCCAAGCACCCCACTGTCTCAACTTCACCTTGTTTTGTAGTAACGCACATAACGAATGTAATGTCATAAAGCTTCCTGCGGCCGCTACTAAAATCACAATGGATTTAAACGAAGATTGCAGCTCATGCTTCGAGATAGAAGGATAAAAAATATACAGCAGCGCAGCGAAAATCAGGCCATAGAAAAACAGCAATTCTTTCCACTTCTGATGCCAAAACAAACGAAAGAATAGGTAAAGTACCAAAGCGGCAAAGCCAATCATAAGCACAATGGTCATCAAATTTCTCCATACCAGCTCCGTATCACCGCTGAGAAAGAACTTTTTGCTTTCAACTAACACAATAAATACCGTTTGACATAAAGGCAGAAGTAACACAGATAAATCAAACGCAAAAAACATGCCCCTATTTTTTAAATAAGGAAGAGAAATCACATAAAAAAGTGATGCAAGCAAGACATAACCATAGATGAGAAATTGCATGAAGTCTGTCAGCACTTCAAATGTTTCGATCGTATACTGTCTAGCTAGCACTTGGTGGATCATCTCAAGTGTCATACTCCCTAGCAGAACTACTCTTAATATGATTCCAGCATAAAATACATAACTACTCTTCTTTTCTTTCCATATGGGAAGTGTAATAAAAAGGACAAATAGTCCAAGCACACACCATTGAATCATGTGGATACTGTACTCATTTAAAATAAAAAACCTTTCAAAATGGAGGGATAAATCACTAAACAAATCAAACATCGCTACACAATCCTTTACTTCAAATTAAGGCCTCGTTCGTATAGACATTTGACTTGTCAAAAAGTTTCATCAAATACAAAAAATCACTTCATTCTCATGAAGTGATGTTGTTTATTTTTTATTTCCGCTTCCCTTTATGTAATCATGCAAGATTTTTTCACAGATGGATCGATTTCCAGCAACAATGCTATTTTTCTCTAGAAATGTCAAGCGTTCGCCGTGAATATTCGAGTAAACAGCGCCTACTTCATCAAGTAACACACATCCAGCCGCATAATCCCAAGGCGCTAACCTTAACGTGACATATGCGTCGCTTCTTCCGCTTGCAATATAAGCTAGTTCAAGTGCAGCTGACCCAATCGTTCGTGTTCCTCTCACATCGCGTACGAGACGGGCAAACGGCTTAGCGTCAAAATGGGGGCTTTCAATCGCCCATGTTGGGTTAATGCCGACAATGGCTTTTTCAATGGCAACATCTTTTAAAGGCGGGAGTAAGGTATCGTTCATATACGCCCCTTCTCCTTTGACTGCATGATAGAGCTCGTCATGGATGACGTCATAAATAAGGCCGATTTTCCCCACACCATGTTCAAATATCCCAATTGAAATGGCAAAATTTCGTTTTTGATGGATAAAGTTCATGGTGCCATCAATTGGATCAATGATCCATACTATCCCGTCTAGAGAGGTCACTTCTTCCCCTTGGCCCTCTTCTCCTAAAATATGATGATCTGAAAATGTCGACTGTATCTTTTCAATAAAGAAACGTTCTGTTTCTTTATCGATGTTTGTGACAAGATCATTTGGATTTGATTTTGTTTCAATTGATAGACCTTCCTGCATGGATGCTTTAATGCGGCTACCCGCTTCTTTTACCCAAAGCTTTGCAAGTCGGTCAATTTCCACCCAGTTTGTCATCGGACTGTAAACCTCTTTTCTATATAGTACCTATTTGTATTAGCATACTGATATTATGTACGTAAAAGCAAGAAAAAAGCAGCTTCATACAAAAACGAACCGATGAATTGGTTCGTTTTTACCTCACCTTGTTTTACCCTTGAAGCTGCTCCCATTCTTTTCTTAGGCGCTCAAGCTTTCGTTTGCTGCGTTCTACCTGGATATCATCTTTTTGCTCGATGGCTTCATGAAGCGTAGAAAGCTCATAATCAACCTCTAATCTCCACACAGCGATGCGATTCTTCTTCTCTTGTCTATACCCATGCTTCACGATTTGCTTCACTGGTCAACGCCCCTTCCAGAGAATGATTCATTCCTTGTCAGTTTTCATTGATAAAAAATACAATCGATAAGAGAAATGGTTCTTGCTTATATCGTATGAAGCGATCGCATAACCGCAACGACATTCTGAAAATTGTGTTTTTACCTATTTGTTATGTACCACAAAATCGAAGTTTTTAAACGCCGAACCAAGATCCCTGCTATCTTTCTCTTTAAAGTGCATCTTTTTTTGAGCTTGACCCAAGCTATGATAAAATATGATCAGCGAAAAGATACAGGAGGCATAACATGAGTGAAATGCGTTTTAGAGATGAAGATTTTGAAACATTCACAGTAGACGGTTTAGATGAACGTATGACCGTATTAAAAGAGAGAGTCCGTCCAAAGCTTGAAGCACTTGGTGAACATTTTGCACCGCTTCTTTCTTCTATTACAGGTGACGAAATGTTTGTCCACGTGGCAAAACATGCAAGAAGATCAGTCAACCCGCCAAATGACACTTGGGTGGCTTTCGCTAACAGTAAGCGTGGGTATAAAAAGCTCCCTCATTTTCAAATTGGGCTTTGGAAAACTCATGTATTTGTATGGTTTGCGCTCATTTATGAATCTCCAGTGAAAGGTGAATATGGGCAACTATTCGAAAAAGAGCTGGACACGATCCAAAAGAAAATACCTCAAGACTTTGTTTGGTCTAAGGATCATATGAAACCGGACGTCCTCCGCCACAGCGAACTTGATGCTGAACAGCTGAGAACACTATTTGAACGTGTTCAAACAGTCAAAAAGGCCGAACTCCTTTGCGGCATCCAGCTTCCTAGAGAAGAAGTTATTCAAATGAATAATGAAGAATTCTTATCAAAAATTGAAGATGCCTTCCGCACAGTAACTTATCTATACCGCTTTACACAAAAAGAATCTGTATAAAAAAACGAGCCTTATTGGCTCGTTTCAGATTGTTGACAAAGGGCTAAAATGAACCTTATTTTAGCCCTTTGTCTTCTTTTCAGCGTGATAGAAAACCTTTGCAGTCTAGGAAGGATGAGCACTGGAGCGGAGCGAATTTGTCATTCGTGAGCACCAGCGCGCAGGACTGACAACGAATGCGAGGGTTTGTCTACACGCTGAAACGAGCCTATATTGGCTCGTTTTTCACATCCGTATCATAGCTGTTTCTTCAGCCTCTCTTGCACTTTTTACTGTGCGATAAGGGGAATACCCACTTCCCTTTTCAAACGCCGCACAATGCGTCTTTTCTTCTGCTTTTGATGGTACAACTTCTTTAAATCGTTTATAAGCCTCTAGTAACGCTTGTTTCGCAATTCCTGTTTCATAGGCTTTTTCAACGGCTTGAAAAAATGAAATGACCGCCATCTTTTCTTCAGTTGTCCAGTCGACGTCCATTGGATATTGATATTCCATTTACTTGTCCCTCACTTTAATCCACATTTCTTATTTGAACTTTTATTATAGCATCTGTTTGATCAGAATCCGATTGATTTTATGCTTTACATTCCGATCAGTTCATAATATAATTCTTTTGTTTTATGCAATGAAATCTGCTGTTATTGGGATAATAATAGCAGGTATTTCGATGAAGGTGGGAAAGCAATTGTCACAACATGATACACCCTTATACACTGGACTAAAAAAACACGCTTCAACCAATCCAGTCCAATTTCACATTCCAGGCCATAAAAAAGGAGCCGGAATGGATCCTGAATTTAGAGCATTCATTGGAGACAATGCATTAAGCATTGACCTTATTAATATAGAACCTCTTGATGATTTACATTCGCCTCGAGGAATGATCAAAGAAGCACAGGAGCTTGCAGCAGAAGCATTTGGTGCAGACCATACGTTTTTCTCTATACAAGGAACAAGCGGTGCGATCATGACAATGGTGATGACCGTCTGTGGCCCTGGAGACAAAATTATTGTTCCACGTAATGTCCATAAGTCGATTATGTCTGCTATTGTATTTTCTGGTGCAGTACCTGTTTTTATTCACCCGGAAATTGACAAAGAGCTTGGCATCTCTCATGGCATCACGCCAGAGTCAGCTAAAAGAGCGCTGACTAAACATCCAGATGCGAAAGGGCTGCTTGTAATTAACCCAACGTATTTTGGCATTTCAGCTGATTTAAAAACCATTGTAGAGATTGCTCATTCATATGACGTACCTGTTCTTGTAGATGAGGCACATGGTGTGCATATTCATTTTCACGATGAGCTTCCATTGTCTGCGATGCAGGCGGGAGCTGATATGGCAGCAACAAGTGTGCATAAACTTGGCGGCTCTCTCACCCAAAGCTCGATTTTAAATATAAAAGAAGGGCTTGTTTCAAAGGATCGAGTACAATCTATTTTAAGCATGCTGACAACTACGTCTACTTCTTATTTGCTTTTAGCCTCCCTGGATGTCGCTAGAAAGCGATTAGCGACTGAAGGAAAGGCACTTGCAGATGAAGCCATTCGATTAGCTGAATCAGCAAGAACTCGTTTAAACGAAATTGAAGGTATTACTTGTATTGGTCAAGAAATTCTCGGTTCACCTTCTACTTACGATTATGACCCAACAAAATTAATCATCTCCATTAAAGACCTTGGACTGAATGGCCATGATGTAGAGAAATGGCTGAGAGAAAGCTACCGAATTGAAGTAGAGCTCTCTGACCTATACAACATTTTATGTATCGTGACGCCTGGCGATTGTGATGAGACGATTGATACGCTTGTAACGGCTATGAAGGAAATTGCGGCCACCTCTGCACGTCAAAGCGGCAAACAAGCAGTGACAGAAGTGTTACTGCCTGAGATCCCTTCGCTTGCGATGACCCCGCGTGACGCCTTTTACGCAACAACGGAAGTCATTCCATTTAAAGAAGCGGCTGGCCGGATCATTGCAGAATTTGTCATGGTTTATCCGCCTGGTATTCCTATTTTTATACCAGGAGAAATCATCACAGAAGAAAATATCTCCTATATCTTTAAAAATATCGAAATCGGTCTTCCTGTTCAAGGACCTGAAGATTCCACACTAAATATGATTCGTGTCATTAAAGAACAAAAAGCCATTTTATAAAAAAGAAACATGCAGCCCCAATTGGAGCTGCATGCTTTTTTATTTATTCAGAGGCTTCATCACAGCAATGACAGTGACCACATGTTCCATAAAGTGTTGTCACTTTTTCATTTTCAAATTGATCAATGGTTTCATTGCAATCTTGACAAATAATTGTACCCACGTACATTCCCCTTTTCTTTACTCAAAGTTTGAAAGCGTTTAATCTATTTCATATCTCTATAATATGATGTCACATTTAAGTTGTCAACGGTTAATTGTATGACACATTTAATCATTTTTTATAAAAATATGTTTTTTTCTCATCATATTGAGGAAACGTTTCAAATGTATTTTGCTTCATATCAATTCTGTAACAATTGAGTAACAATCGAAAATTGTCAAAAAGGACGTGATACACTAGAGTGACTAACAGGGAACTGGCTCCTAAAAATGTTGGTACAACCCCAAAGGATTTTGAGGTGAATAGATTGAATTTTATGAGGACCCTTCTCATTATATTCCCTATGCTCTTTGTACTTAGTTCATGCTCATTTGCGTATATCATACCGAATCAGACAGACCAGGTCAGTCATATTCAAAAGCCGAGAATTCTCTTTTTTACTGATGCAGAAAATCTTGATAAAGAAAGTCCTTATTATGACGCAGTGCTCGATTTAAAAAATGAATATCCGAAGGAAATGTCCAAGATGATTGTCAAAGAAGATCGTAAAGGCTGGAAAAATGAAGTAGACGAACTGCCGGCTATTTTACTTGTCAATAATGAAAAGGTCATTGTGAAGGTGGAAGGTAATGTCCGAAGTAAAGAGGATATCTTATCACCCATATGCCAAGCATTAGATCGAGTGAATACAAATTAACGGTTCGACTTTGCACTTATATATCCATATGAAAAAAGCCCTCATGAGCTGAGGGCTTTTCGTTTTCAGCGAGGTTTCACATACATAAAAAAACCCTCTCCATGTGGAGAGGGTTTCAACGTTCATTATTTTACGATATGGATTGGGCTTCCGATTGCTACTTCAGCCGTTTCCATTGTGATTTCACCTAAAGTTGGGTGAGCGTGAATTGTCATTGCGATATCTTCAGCTGTCACACCAGCTTCAATTGCAAGGCTAAGCTCTGAAATCATATCAGAAGCACCAACACCTGCGATTTGTGCACCGATCACAAGACCATCCTCTTTACGAGTGATCATCTTCATGAAGCCATCAGTTGCATCAAGAGAAAGTGCACGTCCGTTCGCTGCGAATGGGAATTTCGCTGCAACGATGTCGATTCCTTCTTCTTTTGCTTCTGCTTCAGTATATCCAACAGTTGCAAGTTCTGGCTCAGAGAATACAACAGCAGGGATACCAAGGTAATCAATTTCAGCTGGCTCTCCAGCGATTGCTTCAGCAGCAATTTTACCTTCGTAAGAAGCTTTGTGTGCAAGTGGTGGTCCATCAACGATGTCACCAATTGCATAGATGTTTGAAACGCTTGTACGGCATTGTTTGTCAGTTTTGACAACTCCGCGGTCTGTCAGTTCAACACCAACTTGCTCAAGACCAAGCTCATCTGTGTTTGGACGACGACCAACAGTCACAAGTACGTAGTCAGCATCGACAGTTTTTTCTTCACCTTTTACTTCGAAAGTAACAGTGACACCGTCAGATTTTTCTTCAACGCCTTTTGCAAGAGCGTTTGTGTGAATTTCAACGTTTCCTTTTTTCTTCAGGTTACGTTTCACTAATGAGCTCATTTGCTTTTCAAAACCTGGAAGGATTTCGTCTCCACCTTCAAGGATGACAACTTCTGTTCCAAAGTTCGCATAAGCAGTACCAAGCTCAGTACCGATGTATCCACCACCGATGACAACTAACTTTTTAGGTACTTCTTTAAGCGCTAAAGCACCAGTTGAGTTAATCACGCGGTCTGTGTATTTAAATGTAGGCAATTCGATTGGACGAGATCCAGTTGCAAGAATTGCATTTTTAAATGTATAAGTCTGCGCTGAATTTTCATCCATGACACGTACAGAGTTGCTGTCTACGAAATAAGCTTCACCTTTGACGATGTCTACTTTATTTCCTTTTAGAAGACCTTGAACTCCACCTGTTAATTTGTTTACAACAGAAGCTTTCCACTCTTGAACTTTTGTGAAATCAACTGTTACGTTTTCAGCTTTGATACCCATGTCTTCAGAATGCTTTGCATTCTCGAAACGATGTCCAGCATTGATCAATGCTTTTGAAGGGATACAGCCGACGTTCAGACATACGCCGCCAAGTGTTCCTTTTTCAACGATTGTTACTTTTTGTCCTAGCTGTGCAGCACGAATAGCAGCTACATATCCACCAGGACCTGCACCGATGACAAGAGTATCTGTTTCGATTGGGAAATCTCCTACTACCATGAATTTACGCCTCCATTAAAATTAATTGTGGATCATTCAATAAACGCTTGATGTGGTTAAGGGCATTTTGCGCAGTAGCTCCATCAATCATACGGTGGTCAAAGCTTAGGGAAAGAGCTAAGACTGGAGCTGCAACGATTTCGCCATCACGAACAACCGCTTTTTCAGCGATACGGCCAATACCAAGGATCGCTACTTCTGGGTGGTTGATGACTGGAGTAAACCATTGTCCACCAGCAGAACCGATGTTTGTGATTGTGCAAGATGCACCCTTCATTTCAGCTGGAGCCAATTTACCATCACGTGCTTTTGTTGCAAGCTCGTTGATTTCGTTAGATACTTCGAAAATCGCTTTGCGATCTGCATTTTTCACAACTGGAACAAGCAAGCCTTTTTCAGTATCAGCTGCAATTCCGATGTTGTAGTAATGCTTTTGAACAACTTCATCTGTTTTATCATCGATAGAAGTGTTAAGTACTGGGTACTTTTTCAAAGCAGAAGTTAGAGCTTTTACAACGTAAGGCAAGTAAGTTAACTTGATTCCTTGATCAGCTGCAACTTGTTTGAATTGTTTACGATGTGCAACAAGGTTTGTTACATCAACTTCATCCATTAATGTTACGTGTGGAGCTGTGTGCTTAGAGTTCACCATTGCTTTCGCGATCGCTTTGCGGATTCCGCTCATTTTCTCGCGAGTTTCTGGGAATTCTCCTTCTAGAACTGGAGCTGCTGCCGCTTTTGGAGCCGCTTCTTCTTTCGCACTTTCAGCTGCTTGAGGTGCTGCTTCTTGAGTTGCTGCAGAACCGCCATTAAGGAAGCTGTCGATATCTTCTTTTAGCACGCGGCCATTTTTACCAGTACCTGCAACTTTGTAAATTTCAACGCCTTTTTCACGCGCATATTTACGTACAGATGGCATAGCAATAACGCGTTTGTTAGGATCAGCATCTACTTGCTCTTGTGCGCCAGCACCAGTTGCTGCTGCCGCTTCTTCTTGAGCAACTTCTTTCTTTTCAGGCTCGTTACCAGCTTCAGCAGTACCTTGTACTTGAGCTTCAGTTTTCGCTTCGCCTTCTTCTTCGCTGCCTTTAAATTGAAGATTTTCGTAACCAGGTGCATCAAACGTAATGATTGTTTGTCCTACAGTTGCAACTGTTCCCTCTTCAACTTTTAATTCTAATACTTTTCCTTTAACAGGTGAAGGAATTTCTACAACTGCTTTATCATTTTGTACCTCTGCTAAAACGTCATCTTCATTGATTTCGTCGTTTGGTTTTACAAACCACTTAACGATCTCACCTTCGTGGATACCTTCTCCGATGTCCGGAAGTTTAAATTCAAATGCCACTGTTTTTCGCCTCCTAGATTATGTTAAACCCTTGTTCTGTCAACATTACACGGTCATGTAATTGATAAAGGGGAAGAGAAATAAATTCTTTTCCCCTCTGTCATTTAATTAAAATTCAAGAACTTTCTTAGCTGTTTCAAGCACGTCTTTATGGTTTGGAAGCCATACGCTCTCAGCTTGAGAGAAAGCAAATACAGTATCAGGTGCAGCTACACGAAGTACTGGTGCTTCTAGGCTAAGAATTGCTCTATCATTGATTTCAGCTACTACGTTTGCTGCAATACCAGCTTGTTTTTGTGCTTCTTGAACAACGATCGCACGGCCTGTTTTTTCAACAGAAGCAATGATTGTTTCAATATCAAGCGGGCTCACTGTACGAAGGTCAACGACCTCAGCAGAAACGCCTTCTTTTTCAAGTTCTTCAGCAGCTTTAAGTGATTCGTGAACCATTGCACCGTAAGTGATGATTGAAAGGTCAGAACCTTCACGTTTCACGTCAGCTTTACCGATTTCAATTGTGTACTCTTCTTCAGGAACTTCCTGACGGAAAGAACGATAAAGTTTCATATGCTCAAGGAATACAACCGGATCGTTGTCACGGATTGCAGAAATTAATAGTCCTTTTGCATCGTAAGGTGTTGAAGGAATAACAACCTTGATACCAGGCTGTTGTGCAATAAGACCTTCTAAGCTGTCAGCGTGAAGCTCAGGTGTGTGAACTCCTCCGCCAAATGGAGAACGGATTGTCACTGGAGAATGCCAGCGTCCTCCAGAACGGTAACGCATACGAGCCATTTGTCCAGAAACAGAATCTAATACTTCGTAAACGAATCCGAAGAATTGAATTTCCATTACTGGGCGGAATTCTTGTAGTCCAAGGCCAATTGCAAGACCGCCAATACCAGATTCAGCAAGTGGAGTATCGAATACGCGATCCTCACCAAACTCTTTTTGCAATCCTTCAGTCGCACGGAATACGCCGCCGTTTTTACCAACGTCTTCTCCGAAAACGAGAACGTTTTCGTCATTTTTCAGTTCTGTGCGTAACGCATCAGTGATCGCTTGAATCAATGTCATTTGCGCCATGGCTTACTTCGACTCCTTCTGTTTGTAGATTTCAAGCTGTTCAACCAAGTTAAATGGTTTCACATCGTACATGTTTTCAATCAAATCAGTGACTTTCTGCTTAGGCTGTTCGTCAGCTTCTTTGATTGCTTGTTTGATTTGTTCTTTTGCATCTTCGATGACTTTATTCTCTTCTTCTTCAGACCAAAGGCCTTTGTTTTCCAAGAATTTGCGGTAGCGTACCAATGGATCTTTTTGCTCCCACTCATTTTCATCTTCTTTTGTACGATATCTTGTTGGATCGTCACCAGCCATTGTATGTGGGCCGTAACGGAATGTAAGAGTTTCAATTAATGTTGGACCTTCACCATTTACAGCACGCTCACGAGCTTCAGCAGTCGCTGCATATACAGCTAATGCATCCATACCGTCAACTTGTACGCCTACGATACCAGCTGCAGCTGCTTTTTGTGCAATCGTTTGTGCAGCAGATTGCTTTTCAACAGGTGTAGAGATCGCATATCTGTTGTTTTGGACAACAAAAATCGCTGGCGCTTTGTAAGCCCCTGCAAAGTTAATACCTTCGTAGAAATCACCTTGTGAAGCTCCACCATCACCAGTGTAAGTGATTGCAACAGCATTTTTACCGCGCTTTTTCAAACCAAGAGCTACACCAGCAGCTTGAATGATTTGTGCACCGATAATGATTTGCGGAGAAAGTGCATTCACATCTTCAGGCATTTGGTTTCCAACAAAGTGTCCACGAGAGAACAAGAATGCTTTTGTTAGTGGAAGACCATGCCAGATTAATTGTGGTACATCACGATATCCTGGAAGAATGAAATCTTCTTTCTCAAGTGCAAAGTGAGTTGCAAGCTGAGAAGCTTCTTGTCCAGCTGTTGGCGCATAGAAGCCAAGACGTCCTTGACGGTTCAATGAAATTGAACGTTGATCTAATACACGTGTAAACACCATACGGCGCATTAATTCTTTTAATTGGTCATCTGAAAGATCTGGCATTGCCGCTTCGTTTACGACTTCGCCTTTTTCGTTTAAAATTTGGAACGTTTCAAACTGCTTTTTGATGGCATCGAATTGCTTTTTGCTATCAACAATTGCTTTTTTTGTTTTTGCAGCCATTCTAAAGTCACCTCTTCCTTTCTTTTAACAGTCAATTTGTCGTGAATCCATTTATACATACAGATATAGGATAACCCAAAATGCTCATATGACTCCTGTATATAATAGCCACAAAGATCATTGTCGAAACATTGGATGATCGCTTGCTTTTGAGTTTTTCTAACTGTATTAACGATAGTTCACAAAAAACTAATACAACTTCTGTTAACAAGGAATAGTTTACAACAAGAAAAATAGTCCGTCAATTGATTTAACGGCTTTATTTAAATAAATGTATTCGCTTTACTTTTTATGGTGACCTGTATCAATCTGTTTAATCAACAACACAAACTGTACTAGTATAGAGTGGATCACTGTACTACAATAGCACATGTTTGTTTTTGTCGAAAAATAAAAAAAGAGCTATTTTCAGCTCTTTTGAACGTGATGGACAAAGGGCTAAAATGAACTTCATTTTAACCCTCTCTCTTCTTTTCAGTTTGACATCTTGGAAAAACGAGTAACGACACGCAGGCACTTTGTGAGTAGCAGCGATAAACAGAGCTAACAAATATGCAAGTACTGTTTTTAGCTATTTTGTGATTCTTTCTGAGCTGTTTTGTATAAAGCTTGTTTATATTCGTTCAATTGATCTGTATATTGATTGAACTTCTTGCTTTCTTTTCTAACTTTACTATAGGAACGATTGACTGTTTTCAGTTTGGATTTCAGTTCGGCGTATCCTAAGTCTTTTCTTTTTAAGGATTCATACAAGTGCTTGTCTTGTTTCAGCGCCTTTTGATACTCACGGTAAAGCTGATCATATGATGCGTATCTTTTTTCAATTGATTTGACTGTTTGTTCTGCTTTGTCTTTTACTTCCGCATCTTTTATCTGTTCAGCGAATTCCTTTACAGATTGAAATTCTTTTTTCGATTGATCCATGCTGTCTTTTTCTGTTTTTAAATGTTCTTCACGCTTTTCTGCCGATGCTAATGCTTGATCAGACAAGTTTGAGACGGTTTTTGTGTGGTCTTTTGTTGTTTGAATCATTTTTTTATACAACTGCTGCTCTTTTTTCTCATAGCTTTGCAGTGCGCCTTGTTCTTTTTCAAAGGATGCTTCTTTTTCGCTCATTTTTGTCATGGCATCTTGCATCTCATAAAGCGGATTTTGACCTCCGCAGCCCGCAAGCAAGAGGGTGCATATCCCCGCTAAAGTTGCACCTGCTTTTATTCTTCTTTTCATCTGTTTCAATTACAAGGTCCCCCTTTACATCTCCACATACCACTATAATTTTTCAGGGCGGTTGTGACAAGGAAAGAGGATGGTTTTTTGAGGGGAAAGAAGATTTTTTTCATGCTCTAGGCTCATGACTATACAAATAGTGCATTCATACATAGTTTATATTACACGCTTCGCCTTCACTTATGAGAGGCCGAGTGTATTTCCAAAGGAGGTCAAAAGTATGTCTAATTATAGTCATGGAAGTATGTATGGTGGATACGGCGGTTACGGTTATGGATACGGTGGCGGTTGTTGCTATCCAAGTTATGGTGGTGGATACGGTTGCGGTTACGGTGGTGGACGTACATTCGCTTTAATCGTCGTCCTATTCATTCTATTGATCATTGTTGGCGCAGCATTCTTAGGCGGCGGTGGCTGCTGCTAATGGCTGAATAAGCCTCTGACCGGTCTCATACGACCGGTCTTCTTTATTTCATTGCATATGTTGTGTATCATTTTATATACTTTACATACAAAGGAAATAGGAGTGAAGTTTTGTGATTACCATGGATGATATCGTACGAGACGGGCATCCCGTCTTAAGACAAACAGCTGAAGCGGTCGAACTCCCGCCAACAGAAGAAGAAAAACAGCAATTAGCTGACATGATTGAATTTGTCAAAAACAGTCAGGATGCAGACATTGCTGAAAAATATGAACTTAGACCCGGTGTTGGCCTAGCAGCTCCGCAAATCAATATCAGTAAACGAATGATCGCTGTTCACTGTGAAGACGAGGGCGGAGAACTTTACAGCTATGCATTATTCAATCCTCGCATTGTTAGCCATTCAGTCAAAAGAGCTTATTTAGCTACTGGAGAAGGCTGTTTATCTGTTGATGAAGCCATCCCTGGATTCGTCCCGCGCTATGAAAAAATCAGGGTGAAAGGTACAACGCTTGAAGGTGAAGACATTGATATTCGCCTCAAAGGGTTTCCGGCCATCGTTTTCCAGCATGAAATTGACCACTTAAATGGCATTATGTTTTATGATCATATTCAAAAAGATCATCCATTCGCCGAGCCAGACAACGCGGTTGCGATCGGCAGATCATAACATTAAAACAAGACCCGTCCATCAGCGGGTCTTGTTTTTTATTCATCAATAAGGCCTAATTCAGTCACAGCGTGGAATATGCCATCCTCATCTACAGGTTTGGTGACAAAGTCAGCTAATGTTTTTAATTCATTGACTGCATTCCCCATCGCAACGCCTGTTCCAACAAAAGAAATCATTTCTCGATCGTTCAGCCCGTCACCGAAGGCAATTGTGTCCTTTTGATCGTACGGAAGTCTTTCAATGACTCGTTTAATTCCTTCAGCCTTTGATCCACCTTTTGGCAGGACATCAGTAGACAGCTCATGCCACCTGACGAGATCAATTTCTTCATGGAACGCTTCATATAGATGTTCCTCTTCTGCTTTACAAAATAGCAGCATTTGATAAATGACGTTTTCTTTAAAGAATGACAAATCATGCTCGGGATGCTCTGTTTTTAAAGTGCCAATCCCTTCATGGATAAATGGATGGTTCGGCACAGACGCCTTCATCGTCTTCTCTCCCATGAAAACAAGCGGATGATCATGTTGATCCGCCGTTTCATAAATTTTATCCATCAGCTCTTGCTTAAGCGGATTGCCGTAAATGACTTCTCCTTCGTACATGACATACTGACCGTTATAAGCAATAAATGAGTCAAGCCCTATTTCTTCTAAAATAGGCTGGATGAGAAAAGGCGATCGGCCAGATGCAATGAAGAGATGATGCCCTTTTTCTTTTAATAAACGAACAGCTCGCTTCGTTGATTCAGGTATTTTTTTATCATGGTCATATAAAGTACCGTCGATATCAAAGAAGATGACTTTTTTATTCATATCTCGTCTCCTGTCTCTTGTTATGTATACCCTCTCCCCTTCATCATACAGAAAGATCTTCACTGACGAAACCACTTCCTCTTAAAACGCCCATTTCCCACATATAACCATGTAACATTAAGTGGAAACATCATATAATACAAGTATATAGAGAGAACGGAACAAATGGCTGAATGTGACTCATACCGAAAGGAGGCGATCCGCGATGCTTCGTCGTCTGCGCAAGAAAATTCGAAGACAATGGAAGGACATGCTTCGTAAAAAATCGATTGCTTAAAAGGATCTTCCGCACATTTGCTGAAGGTCCTTTTTTCTCTGAGACTTTTCTTATGCGCGTTTTTTTAATATAATAGAATAAGCGAGTGTAACATACGGTATTTAAGGAGAGATTTGGATGATATATAAGGTATTTTTTCAGGCAAGTACGACTGAGGTACCTGTGAGAGAACACACAGATTCACTATACGTTGAAGCGGTTTCTGAAAGAGACGTACGCGATAAGTTGAAAAAACATAACTACAATATTGAATTCATTCAGCCTGTAGACGGTGCTTTTTTAGACTATGAACGAGAAAGTGAAAATTTTAAAGTATTGGAGCTATGAGAGGAATGAAATTTGTAAAAAACGATCAGGCGGCAGTTTTTGCGCTCGGCGGATTAGGCGAGATCGGTAAAAACACGTATGGCGTTCAATTTCAAGATGAAATCATTTTGATTGATGCTGGTATTAAGTTCCCTGAAGATGAACTTCTAGGAATTGATTACGTCATCCCTGACTATACGTATTTAGTTAAAAACGAAGATAAAATCAAAGGTCTTTTTATTACTCATGGACATGAAGACCACATCGGCGGTATCCCTTATCTTCTCAAGCAAGTGAATATTCCAGTTTACGGAGGCAAACTCGCAATCGGCCTACTTCGTAACAAATTGGAAGAGCATGGTCTATTAAGACAGACCAAACTTCACATCTTTGAAGAAGAAGATACGATCAAATTTAGAAAAACAGCTGTGTCTTTCTTTAGAACGACGCACAGTATCCCAGATTCTTATGGAATTGTCGTGAAGACACCTCCTGGTAACATCGTACATACAGGCGATTTCAAGTTTGACTTTACTCCTGTTGGCGAGCCTGCCAATTTAACGAAAATGGCTGAGATCGGGAAAGAAGGCGTTCTTTGTCTTCTATCTGACAGTACAAATAGTGAAATTCCAGAATTTACGATGTCCGAAAGACGTGTAGGTGAAAGCATTGATGACATCTTCAGAAAAGTAGATGGACGTATTATCTTTGCTACATTTGCATCTAACATTCACAGACTTCAGCAAGTCATCGAGTCAGCTGTTGCCAACGGCCGAAAAGTTGCTGTGTTTGGGCGTAGCATGGAGTCTGCCATTGATATTGGACAAGAGCTCGGATATATCAAATGTCCAAAAAACACGTTCATTGAACACAATGAAATTAACCGCCTTCCAGCAAACAAAGTAACCATTCTTTGTACTGGTAGTCAGGGCGAACCGATGGCCGCTCTTTCTCGTATTGCCAACGGTACGCACCGCCAGATTTCAATTAACCCTGGAGACACTGTTGTCTTCTCGTCTTCACCGATCCCAGGTAACAATATTAGCGTCAGCCGTACCATTAACCAGCTTTATCGTGCTGGTGCTGAAGTCATTCATGGCTCACTCAATAATATTCATACCTCTGGACACGGCGGGCAGGAAGAACAAAAGCTGATGCTCCGTTTAATTAAACCAAAATTCTTCATGCCGATTCACGGTGAATACCGCATGCAAAAAACGCATATTAAACTTGCGAATGATTGCGGAATTCCTGAGGAAAACTGCTTTATCATGGATAATGGTGAAGTTCTTGCACTGAAAGGTGACGAAGCAAGTGTCGCTGGCAAAATTCCATCAGGCAACGTGTATATCGACGGTAGCGGTATTGGTGATATCGGCAACATCGTGTTAAGAGACCGCCGCATTCTTTCAGAAGAAGGTCTTGTCATTGTTGTTGTCAGCATGGATATGAAAGAATTCAAAATTTCTGCAGGTCCTGATTTAATCTCAAGAGGTTTTGTCTACATGAGAGAATCTGGAGACCTCATTAATGACGCGCAAGATCTCATTTCAAAGCATCTTGAAAAAGTAATGGAACGTAAGACGACTCAATGGTCAGAAATTAAGAACGAGATTACTGACACTCTTGCTCCTTTCCTTTATGAAAAAACAAGACGCCGCCCAATGATCTTACCGATTATTATGGAAGTGTAATGACGTACAAAGAGACACAGCCAATTGGCTGTGTCTCTTTTTTATGCGCAATAAAAAAACCCGCATATCTGTACGATACGTGCGGGTTCAGTCATTGTTTTACGATTGAATCGGGAGATGCTGAAAACTTCTCACATCAAACAATCCTTGTGTTGTCATTTTCACATCAGGAATGACTGGCAGTGCTAAGAAGGATAATGTCAAAAACGGATTAAAGTCTAAGACAAATCCTGTTTCCTTTAAAGCATCATGAAGTGCATGAAGGCTTTCATTGACCGTATGTGCAGATTGATCTGATAATAAACCGGAAATCGGTAATGGAAGCGTATGAAGAACTTTTCCGTCTTTTACAACGGTCAAACCGCCCCCTGCTTCTTTTAACGTCTCAATGGCTTTGATCATATCAGCATCATTTGTTCCAACGGCAATTAAGTTATGCGAGTCATGGGCAACTGTTGTTGCAATCGCCCCCTCTTTTAAGCCGAAACCGCTGACGACCCCTATCCCAATTTCAGATAGACCTTTGTGGCGTTCGACAAGTACTATTTTTAATACATCTCGATCAATATCACTCGTAAATTGTCCATCGCTTCCAGAAGGAGATATTTGTTCTAATTGCGTTTCAAGCTGATTCGGTATAATGCGAATGACATTCATCTTTTGATGATCTGTTATAGGCAGCGTTAGATCTTTCTCTTGAACGTCCACTGCATGTACCGATTGCATGAGCGAAGAATTTGGCGTGATCTTGTCGACACTTGGCAAATATTCTCCATGTTCAGAGACCAATTCTCCTGCGATAAAGACGCTTGTAATTCCTACCTCATGTAAGTCAGAAATGAGCATAAAGTCCGCGTCAAAGCCTGGTGCAATCGCTCCCTTTGTTTTGAGACCGAAGCACTCCGCTGCGTTTAAACTTCCCATTTGATATGCTATAAAGGGGTCCAACCCTTCTTGTATCGACATCCGTACTTGTTCATCAATACTTCCTTGAGCCATTAAATCATCTAAATGTTTATCATCCGTACAAAAGAAAAAGCGTCTCGCATTCTTCTCATTGACAGCAGGCAATACGTTTTTCACGTTTTTAGCAACAGAGCCTTCTCTCAGCATGACATACATGCCTCTTTTGACACGTTCAAGGGCCTCTTGAGCTGTTGTCACCTCATGATCCGTTTGGACATTAGCTGTTCGGTACACATTAATTAATCGGTCCGTTAATCCTGCTAGATGGCCATCAATGAGTTTATGTTCATGTTGAGCATCAAGCAGTTTTTGAAGCATATCTTCTTCAGCTTGTTCCACCGCGACATAATCCATCACTTCGGCAAGACCAAGCACTTCTTTCTCCTGATAAAGAGGCTTTAAATCTTTTGCTTTTAGTGTAGCACCTGATCGTTCAAAGCTGACTGCCGGTACACAGGATGGCAGCATGAAATATATATTTAAAGCAGCTTTTCTCGCTTCTTCGAGCATAAAACGGATACCTGCAACACCGGATACATTGGCAATTTCATGCGGGTCTGTTACAACAGTTGTCACGCCGTGAGGAATGACAGCTTTGGAAAATTCAGCAGGAGTCACCATCGAGGATTCGATATGAACGTGGCCGTCAATGAAACCGGGAACAAGCATTTGACCTGTTGCATCCAGCTCCTGTTCTCCTTCATACTCCCCAATTCCTACTATTTTTCCATTTTCAACAGCGACATCAGCGTCTATCCATTCCTGGTTAAACACGTCCATAACCTTCGCATGTTTAATCACTAGGGCTGCTTTTTTTCTCTTTGCAGCTACCTCAATTTGATGTCTGAAAAGCTCCTTATCCAACGACACTGCCTCCTCCGAGTAAACAATATAATGTTTCTTATCGTAAACGAATCTGTTTGTCCAGTCAATGACATTTAGAGAAAATCAACCATATCAAAAGATTGATTTTTATTTCTGAATAGTGATAATTGGCTGAAAAATAACCATGTTCTATTTTGCTGTTCTTTTAGAAAGTAAACGGCTCTTTTCCACTTTGTTCTCTCCCACAATGTCCGCCCCATATGTACACTTCTAAAGCAAAAAACACCCCTTCTCGGAGTGTTTAATAGTCGTTCTGCATTTCCCGTTTTTCAAAGCGCCCGATATCTGCCACTGCCCCAATGACAATGAGGATATCTTCTTTTTGAATCATTTCATCTGCGAGCGGTGAAACGATCACTTCTTTCCCGCGCTTAATTGCCACGATATTGATCCCGTACCTTGCACGAATGTCGAGATCTAACAAAGAGTGCCCAGCAAGTCTGCTGTTGGCTACGATTTCAATGAGGCTGTACTCATCTGACAGCTCTAAATAATCAAGCACGTTGTTAGAAATAATTTTATGTGCAATCCGCCTGCCCATGTCTCGTTCAGGATGGACAATACGGTCCGCACCAATTTTATTCAAAACCTTTTCATGGTAGTCATTTTGAGCTTTCACTGTGACCATTTTGACACCAAGTTCTTTCAGCATAATCGTTGTTAAAATACTCGCCTGAATGTTTTCACCTATCGCCACGATCACATGATCAAAATTGCGGATGCCTAGGTTTTTTAGGACAGATTCGTCCGTCGAATCACCAATCACGGCATGTGATGCAATTTTAGCATATTCGTTCACACGATCTTCATTCATATCCATGGCCATGACTTCAAGTCCTTCTTCGCTTAGCGCCTTGCAGATACTTCCGCCGAAGCGTCCAAGACCAATGACTGCATATTCCTTTTTCATGTTCAGACTCCTTTTATATCACTTACCATGCATTTTACTACGGTTTCATTAATGAATCCATATGCGACCGTATTTTTTTACGGAACGCTTCACTTAAGTAAAGGTCTGCTCCTTTTTCGATTTCACTGCGATAATGACCAGGAGGCGCAATTTCTTCGCTCTTTTTTAAAACGAGAAACGTTAAGCAGTCCTTATACACTTGATCACCTACTGTGACATCGACAAATGCTGGGCGATAAGTTCCTTCATTTACACCTTCTCGTTTGTACAAATAACGAATGGCATCAAAAGGTACTTCATATAGAACACCCTCTGTTTCTCCGCCGTCTTCTACCATATCTGCTCTTGATCCATCAGGGCGCACCAATGTAAACCTTGTGGTAAAACGATCAAGTGTGCCGCCGCCGATGATTTGCTTGAAATAATGTTCCACTTTCGCAAGCTTAAACCTTGCATCATCCATGCAGGACCCATAGGCAAAATAATAGAAGGAAGACGGTTTGCGCTCCCATAGTTGATATGACTTCCAGCAGCCGCTTTCAATCTCCTTCAGGCTCGATGCCTTCTGCTTACATATTGTATAAGCAACGGCTGACCTTGGCCCCTGGTCTGTCATAACCTCTATTTCCTGCTGGTCATACCCTTCCTCTAGCTCATCTATCTTATGCAGCGTTTCATCACTGACCTCATACAATTCTCCATATACTGTGCTTTGTTCCGAGACAACACACACAGGGTAACCCTCACCTGTATCGTACAGTCTCCCTTTTATCCAAGCAGATGCTGCTAATGGACTGCTTTCTTTCATAAATGTCTCGTGATACTTTTCGTGCTTTAAAAGTGTCCCATACACAAATAACGTCTTTGTCTCTTTCGTCATCACACATCACATCCTCTCACCTTGCTACTATCTGCTTTTTTGATACACAGGTAAGTAAATATCAAAAGCCGTCCCTTTGCTGAGCTCGCTCTTTACATCCATTCTTCCATGGTGATCTTTTAAGATCGTCGCACAGATCGTTAAACCAAGTCCTGTACCTTCTTTTTTAGTCGAAAAGAAAGGATCATATATTTTCAGAATGTCCTCTTCGGACATTCCTTTTCCTTCATCTTGAATCGTGATTTTCCATTCATTCATCACTTTTTCTGTTGATATGTATATACTGCCGCCTTCAGGCATCGCCTCGATCGCATTTTTGATTAAGTTAATGAACAGCTGCTTCATTTGATTGGCGTCTGCTAATATCGTGCCAGCATCCTGCTTTTTAAATGGCTGTTTGAGATCAATATTTGAAAGAACGGCATTGGTCTTTAATAACGTAATCACCTGCTCTAGCAAATCATGGAGCTGTACTTCTTGAAATTGAACCGATTGAGGTTTTGCTAAGACAAGCAGTTCACTTAAAACAAAATCAATGCGTTTAATTTCAGAAAAGATGATATCAAAATAATCGGTTCTTTCAGGATATTGCGTTTTCATCAGCTGCAAAAATCCATTGACTGAGGTGAGCGGATTTCTGACTTCATGGGCAATGCCAGCGGCTATTTGTCCTGCAACAGCCAGCTTTTGTGCCTGCATTTGCAATTGCTGATTTGATCTTTCAAGTTCAAGCTTTGCCTGCTTTTGTTTCGTGATATCTGCAACCGTTCCAATACCTCCAGTAAACTGGTGCTGTTCATCGAAATAAAGCTTATAATGCACATCTCCCCATACCTTTTTTCCTTCTTTATGGAGAAGCTGCAGCTCCACCCGCCCCTCATCCTTATGCTCTTTGATCACAGACAACAAATGCTGAACGACATGCTCTTCTTGATCAAAGTACTGATTGTACATCGTACCTAGACACTCCTCTATGTCGTAACCCGTCATTTGTTTCCATGCTTGATTTAAAAAAATGATTTCACCTTTTTCATTGGTTTCAAAAACGATTTCTTGCAAGTTATCTGTTATTCGATTCAGCCGCTCTGTCAGTTCGTGTGCTTCTTTTTCTCGTTTATTCAAATCTGATACAAGCAAATTCAACCGGTCCACATAGCCTGAGATGGTCCAAATACCGGCCAAAACAACGACTGTAAAGGCTAGATCGAGCGGCCAATTAATGTGATAGCCGCTAAGATAATAAAAGAAATCCCAGCTCAAAATTAATATAAATGCAAGAACGGATAACAGGATCCGTACTTGATATGTTTTGTTCAAATAATTCCACCTGCCGCCCTGAGATTCTTTGTCAATTGTACCATTTTCCACTTATTTTTTGAGGGAGATGCGGCATTTTTAAGGAACTTTTTTAGAAAAAATAGCCTGCTCTCAGCACAATGGGAGAGAACAGGCTATTTTTATTTACTGCTGAAGGGCTTCTTGAAGCTCTTTTAGCAGTAGTTCTGCGCCTTCAGCGCTTAATGTAATTTGACCATTTCCATACTCGTGGTTCTCAGAAGTAATCTCACCAGTCATCAGGCAGACGCCCTCTGGCTGATATTTTTTCAAGACGATTTTATCTCCATCTATAAAAAATTCCATACTGTCTTTAATAGCGATATCAAGTGCTCTTCTCAATTCGATTGGCATCACAATACGCCCTAGTTCATCTACTTTTCTTACAACTCCGATAGATTTCAATTTCGTTCCCTCTTTCTTTCATTAGCTCAAGATCAATCTGTTTTTCACCAATTGATATATCGTAGACGTAAGGGATTCTTAAAAGGTTTCTCCTGCATAAAAATTTTTTTCAAAATCGAAAAACCAAAGGGAAAATTTATTGTGATTGTCAAAATGAGACTTGAATTTTACAGATTCATTTCAAGGTGATCACAAACCCCCACAAATGACCTCAACCCTCTGAACTTTTAAATGTAAAATTGTTTAAAACAGCAAAAATAGAGATTGGGTGAAAACATGTTTCAAAATGCCGAAATTGGAATTGATTTAGGAACAGCTAACATATTGGTTTACAGTAAAAATAAAGGAATTATTCTCAATGAACCATCCGTTGTGGCAGTAGATACGGAAACAAAAACTGTCCTTGCAGTGGGGGCAGAAGCAAAAGAGATGATTGGGAAAACACCTGGAAAAATTGTAGCGATCCGTCCGATGAAAGATGGTGTCATCGCTGATTATGATATGACAACCGATTTACTCAAACAAATTATGAAAAAAGCAGGAAAAAATATTGGGTTTACCTTTAGAAAGCCGACTGTGGTTGTTTGTACACCATCAGGTTCAACAGCTGTCGAACGCCGCGCAATCAGCGATGCTGTCAAAAATTGCGGGGCAAAGCATGTGCATTTAATTGAAGAACCTGTCGCAGCTGCAATCGGTGCTGATCTCCCGGTGGACGAGCCTGTTGCCAACGTCGTTGTAGATATTGGCGGAGGAACGACAGAGGTAGCGATCATTTCATTTGGCGGAGTTGTCTCTTGCCACTCGATCCGAATTGGCGGAGATCAACTGGATGAAGATATCATTACTTTTGTGAGAAAGAAATACAATTTACTGATCGGTGAACGGACAGCTGAGCAGGTAAAAATGGAAATTGGTTATGGACTCATTGAACACGAACCTGAGTCATTAGAAGTTCGTGGACGCGACCTTGTCACAGGTCTTCCAAAAACAATTACACTTGAATCAACAGAAATTCAAGGTGCTATGCGAGAATCACTTCTTCATATTTTAGAGGCGATTCGGGCTACATTAGAAGACAGCCCTCCAGAACTGAGTGGTGATATCGTAGATCGCGGCGTCATTCTAACTGGCGGTGGTGCACTATTAAACGGCATTCAAGAATGGCTCTCTCAAGAAATTGTCGTCCCAGTTCATATCGCAGCAAATCCTCTTGAATCTGTCGCAATTGGAACAGGTCGTTCATTAGAAGTAATCGACAAATTGCAAAAAACATTAAAATAATCTTCATGTTCTACTTCTTTTTTCTTCATTTCGATCATATCGTGATGAATGGATAAACGTGAAGGAGGAAGAACATGTTGCTTGATTTAGGTAAACGGGTCGTTGTCACAGTCATTTTAACCGGTATTATTTTAGGAGGAATGAGCCTGTCGTTTTCACATATGCCCCCTTCTAATGCACAGCCTGTGAAACAACTGAACCGCTAAAAAAGCCGCACGAAAGCGGCTTTTTTATTTTGCTTCGGGACGGCTCCCCATTTTCCTTTTCGGTCTTAAATCTGATATGATGAACATGACTAAAGGAGGGTTTTTTATGAGTTCATTTGAAAAACAACTAGATCAATATGCAAAAACCATCGTTGAAGTAGGTGTAAATGTTCAAAGTGGTCAAGAAGTGGTCGTATCTGCGTTCACTGAATCTGTAGACCTTGTCCGCCTTGTGGCAAAACACGCATATGAGCGCGGAGCAAAAAACGTACATATCCGCTGGAGTGATGGTGTTCTGACCCGTTTAAAATATGAACATGCCCCACAAGATGTGTTTGAGCAATTTCCAGAATGGGAAGCACAGATGATGGAAACCATCGCAAAACGTGGCGGTGCTTTTATTACGATCTTGTCAGAAAGCCCTGATCTTCTAAGTGGCATTGACTCGAAAAAAATTGCTTCACAGCAAAAAGCTGCAGGTTCAGCACTTCATACATATCGTCAATACGTTCAATCTGACAAAGTTGCATGGACAGTCGTCGGGGCTGCATCAAAAGATTGGGCGAAAAAGATTTTCCCTGAGCATGCAGATGAAGAAGCTGTTGCATTATTATGGGAACAAATCTTTAAAGTCGCCCGCGCTGATCAGCCAGATCCTGTTGAAGCGTGGAAAAAGCATGATGAATCACTAAATGAAAAAGTAAAAGTATTAAATGAACGTCACTACCACAAGCTGCACTATGAAGCACCAGGTACAGATTTAACGATTGAACTTCCAGAGCAGCATATTTGGGTAGGTGCTGGCAGCGTAAGTGAACGCGGCGTATCATTCATGGCCAATATGCCAACAGAAGAGGTCTTTACCGTACCTAAAAAAGATGGTGTAAACGGAACTGTCTCTAGCACTAAGCCACTTAGTTATGCAGGAAACATTATCGATGAATTTACGTTAACCTTTGAAAATGGGCGTATTGTAGATGTGAAAGCAAAAGAGGGCGAAGACATTTTAACCTCTCTCGTTGAAACAGATGAAGGCTCACATTATCTAGGTGAGGTTGCCCTTGTACCAGATGATTCACCAATTTCTAACTCAAATATCCTCTATTACAATACACTTTACGATGAAAATGCATCCAATCACCTTGCCATCGGCAGCGGTTATGCATTTAATATCGAAGGCGGTAAAGAGATGAAACGTGAGGAATTAGACGCAGCTGGTGTGAACAGCAGTATTACACACGTCGATTTCATGATTGGTTCAAAGGAAATGAATATTGATGGAATCACAAAAGATGGTAAACGTGAACCGATTTTCCGAAATGGAAATTGGGCTTTTTAAAGAAAAAAGACATCCTCATGTGGATGTCTTCAGATTGTAGAGAAACTCATGTTTTTCTACAATCTTTTTTATTTTCATCGTAATGATGATGGATGAGATTGAATGAAAAAGGCCTCCCACACACCTAACCTAGCTTCGCTAGATGTGTGGCAATCTTCTTCATGTTCTGACAGGCAGCTGTGAGAAGAACTTGCTCACTCACATTTTGTTTTCCCCTCAACCGGCAGTAGCGAAGCCCGTGC
>Ga0209295_1000174_pt1 | contig 57796 bp, 43 predicted proteins | sample Porto_5metaG_FD_187428 | JGI IMG/M metagenome (GOLD analysis project Ga0209295, IMG submission 187428) | Marine algal microbial communities from Porto, Portugal - Porto_5 metaG (SPAdes) (version 2) | ecosystem: Host-associated > Algae > Red algae > Unclassified | place: Portugal: Porto...
GAGAAACTGGTGCCACGGGTATCACAGGTTCAACCGGACCTACTGGGGCCACTGGTGTGACGGGCAGCACTGGACCAACTGGTCCGACTGGAGCTACGGGAATCACAGGTTCAACCGGTCCGACTGGTGCCACTGGCATCACGGGTGCAACTGGAGCTACTGGGGCCACGGGTATCACAGGTTCAACCGGACCTACTGGGGCTACTGGTATCACAGGTTCAACCGGTCCGACTGGGGTCACTGGTATCACAGGTTCAACTGGAGCTACTGGGGCCACGGGTATCACAGGTTCAACCGGTCCGACTGGAGCTACTGGTATCACGGGTGCAACTGGAGCTACTGGTGCTACAGGAATTACAGGTGCCACGGGTAGCACAGGTTCAACCGGAGCTACTGGTGCTACTGGTATCACAGGTTCAACCGGACCTACTGGGGCCACTGGCAGCACTGGACCAACTGGTCCGACTGGTGCTACAGGAATTACAGGTTCAACCGGACCTACTGGGACCACTGGCATCACGGGTTCAACTGGAGCTACTGGGGCCACGGGTATCACAGGTTCAACTGGAGCTACTGGTGCTACAGGAATTACAGGTTCAACCGGTCCGACTGGGGTCACTGGTATCACTGGACCAACTGGTCCGACTGGAGCTACGGGAATCACAGGTTCAACTGGAGAAACTGGTGCCACGGGTAGCACAGGTTCAACCGGACCTACTGGTGCTACTGGTATCACAGGTTCAACTGGAGCTACTGGTGCTACAGGAATTACAGGTTCAACCGGACCTACTGGGGCCACTGGCATCACGGGTGCAACTGGATCTACTGGGGCCACGGGTATCACAGGTTCAACCGGTGCAACTGGATCTACTGGGGCCACGGGTATCACAGGTTCAACTGGAGAAACTGGTGCCACGGGTATCACAGGTTCAACTGGACCTACTGGTGCCACGGGAATCACAGGTTCAACCGGACCTACTGGGGCCACTGGTGTGACGGGCAGCACTGGACCAACTGGTCCGACTGGAGCTACGGGAATCACAGGTTCAACCGGTCCGACTGGGGCCACTGGCATCACGGGTGCAACTGGATCTACTGGGGCCACGGGTATCACAGGTTCAACTGGACCTACTGGTGCTACAGGAATTACAGGTTCAACTGGAGCTACTGGGGCCACGGGTATCACAGGTTCAACCGGTGCAACTGGATCTACTGGGGCCACGGGTATCACAGGTTCAACCGGACCTACTGGTGCTACTGGTATCACAGGTTCAACCGGTCCGACTGGGGTCACTGGTAGCACAGGTTCAACTGGATCTACTGGGGCCACGGGTATCACAGGTTCAACCGGTGCAACTGGATCTACTGGGGCCACGGGTATCACAGGTTCAACTGGACCTACTGGTGCTACAGGAATTACAGGTTCAACCGGACCTACTGGGGCCACTGGCATCACGGGTGCAACTGGAGCTACTGGGGCCACGGGTATCACAGGTTCAACTGGACCTACTGGTGCTACAGGAATTACAGGTTCAACTGGAGCTACTGGGGCCACGGGTATCACAGGTTCAACCGGACCTACTGGTGCTACTGGTATCACAGGTTCAACCGGACCTACTGGGGCCACGGGTATCACAGGTTCAACCGGACCTACTGGTGCTACTGGTATCACAGGTTCAACCGGACCTACTGGTGCTACTGGTATCACAGGTTCAACCGGTCCGACTGGGGTCACTGGTAGCACAGGTTCAACTGGAGCTACTGGGGCCACGGGTATCACAGGTTCAACTGGACCTACTGGTGCTACAGGAATTACAGGTTCAACTGGAGCTACTGGGGCCACGGGTATCACAGGTTCAACTGGAGAAACTGGTGCCACGGGTATCACAGGTTCAACCGGACCTACTGGGGCCACTGGTGTGACGGGCAGCACTGGACCAACTGGTCCGACTGGAGCTACGGGAATCACAGGTTCAACCGGTCCGACTGGGGCCACTGGCATCACGGGTGCAACTGGAGCTACTGGGGCCACGGGTATCACAGGTGCAACCGGTCCGACTGGAGCTACTGGTATCACGGGTGCAACTGGAGCTACTGGTGCTACAGGAATTACAGGTGCCACGGGTAGCACAGGTTCAACCGGAGCTACTGGTGCTACTGGTATCACAGGTTCAACCGGACCTACTGGTGCCACTGGCAGCACTGGACCAACTGGTCCGACTGGTGCTACTGGTATCACAGGTTCAACCGGACCTACTGGTGCCACTGGCAGCACTGGACCAACTGGTCCGACTGGTGCTACAGGAATTACAGGTTCAACCGGACCTACTGGGACCACTGGCATCACGGGTGCAACTGGAGCTACTGGGGCCACGGGTATCACAGGTTCAACCGGACCTACTGGTGCTACTGGTATCACAGGTTCAACCGGTCCGACTGGTGCTACTGGTATCACGGGTGCAACTGGAGCTACGGGAATCACAGGTGCAACTGGAGCTACTGGGGCCACGGGTATCACAGGTGCAACTGGAGCTACTGGGGCCACGGGTATCACGGGTGCAACTGGAGCTACTGGGGCCACGGGTATCACAGGTTCAACCGGACCTACTGGGGCCACGGGTATCACAGGTGCAACCGGACCTACTGGTGCCACTGGCATCACGGGTGCAACTGGAGCTACTGGGGCCACGGGTATCACAGGTTCAACCGGACCTACTGGGGCTACTGGTATCACAGGTGCAACCGGACCTACTGGGGCCACGGGTATCACAGGTGCAACCGGACCTACTGGTGCTACTGGTATCACAGGTTCAACCGGACCTACTGGTGCTACTGGTATCACGGGTGCAACTGGAGCTACGGGAATCACAGGTGCAACTGGAGCTACTGGGGCCACGGGTATCACAGGTGCAACTGGAGCTACTGGTGCCACGGGAATCACAGGTTCAACCGGACCTACTGGGGCCACTGGTGTGACGGGCAGCACTGGACCAACTGGTCCGACTGGAGCTACGGGAATCACAGGTGCAACCGGACCTACTGGGGCCACTGGCATCACGGGTGCAACTGGAGCTACTGGGGCCACGGGTATCACAGGTGCAACTGGACCTACTGGTGCTACAGGAATTACAGGTTCAACCGGACCTACTGGGGCCACTGGCATCACGGGTGCAACTGGAGCTACTGGGGCCACGGGTATCACAGGTGCAACTGGACCTACTGGTGCTACAGGAATTACAGGTTCAACCGGTCCGACTGGGGTCACTGGTATCACTGGACCAACTGGTCCGACTGGAGCTACGGGAATCACAGGTTCAACTGGAGAAACTGGTGCCACGGGTATCACAGGTTCAACCGGAGCTACTGGAGCCACGGGAATCACAGGTTCAACCGGATCTACTGGGGTCACTGGTAGCACAGGGGCAACTGGGGCAACCGGTATCACGGGTGCAACTGGAGCGACTGGTGCTACTGGTATCACGGGTTCCACTGGTCCGACTGGCGCTACAGGTATCACGGGTTCCACTGGTCCGACTGGCGCTACAGGTATCACGGGTGCTACCGGACCTACTGGAACAGGTGGTTTTACGGATACAGCACTATATGCTGCTAATAGTTCTGGTCCTACCATTGTTACTGTAGCCTCGGGAACGAATATTCCATTGCCGAACTTTCAAAACATTACCGGTTTTACAGCAAACGGCACAAGTACGGTTTTTACCGTTCTGCAAACAGGTAAATATTATATTACGTATCAAGTCAACACCACTACAGCACTTTTGATTAATACGCGTTTGCTGTTAAATGGAACAAATACTATTTCTGGTTCTGTTCAATCACCTACTATCTCTACTTCATTTATTAACAATACTGTCATTGTTAATTTAACAGCTGGTAATACTATTTCACTGCAGTTTTTTGGAGTGGTTGTCACAGCTATATTAGTTGGCGGTGGTGGTGCGGCCGGAGCAACCTTGACCATCATACGGCTCAGTTAAGCAAAAAAAGAAAAAAGAAAGGCTTTTCAGCCTTTCTTTTTTATGTCTTCTATAACTTTTATACAATGTTCGATATCATTAGATTGTAAGAGGTGAAAAATAGATTGGATGACGGTAAACTCTAAATTCCACCATTCTAACAACTGAAGTTTTTCAATGATATCAGAAGAAAACCGATATTTCATGAGACGCTGTGGGTTCCCTGCGACAATCGCATATGGAGGCACATCTTTTGTAATCAGACTATTTGCTCCAATGACTGCCCCGTTTCCTATCTGTACCCCTGACATGATTGTTGCTCCATATCCAATCCAAACATCGTGCCCTATACACACATCCCCTTTTGATCGTGGATGTCCTTCAATGTGGGCAGCATCTGTGAAAATTTGATTAAAGGGATATGTGGTGACCCAATCTGTTCGGTGTTCACCACCAAGAAAAACTTTTACTTCGTTTGCGATGGAACAAAACTTTCCTAGATTCAGCGTTGTTCCTTCTCCCCACGTCAAGACTTGAAAATCTGGTCCAGCATAAGTGAAGTCACCGATATCATATGAACTGAGCTCACTTCTTTGGTTTAAAAACATAGAAGATCAGACCCCCTACAAAGTAATCGATCTTCGTATATATATGCCAGATGATAGGCTCACATTATGATTGGACAAGTGCAACAATCTGCTTTTTCTTCCAAACCAGTCGATAATAGCCGTATTGGAGCAATAAGTTTACAAAAAAGGCTGCAGGATATCCTATCCAGATTCCTTTGATCCCAAGCGATGTATGATGTGATAGCACATAAGCCACTGGTACTTCAACAAGCCAAATGGAACAAATACTAAAGATGGTCGGCCATAGAACTGTGCCACTTGCTCTCATTGTGGCTACAACGATTTGTGCTGTTCCGAAAATGAGATAGCTCCATAGGGTAATCACGACCAAACTATATGCAATGTCGATCGTTGCAGGATCTGTTAAAAAGATAGATAAAATTTGCGGTGCGAAAATATAGACGAAAATAATAATCAATCCGCCTATTGCAAAGTTTAGCCCCAGCCCAATTTTAATGACATCCTTCAAACGATTCATGTTTCCTGCGCCAATGAATTGTGCGGCGAAGATAGAAACCGCAATACCAAGGCTCACTGCAGGCATCTGTACATAACTTACGACTTGATTGACAACGCCATAAGCTGCGGTCGCCTGTGATCCATAATCGTTGACAAAAGAAATGACAGCAATTTCTGATAAAGAAATGAGAATCATATTAATACTAGAAGGGATACTTAACTTTAATAGCGTTTTTAATAAATCCCCTTTCATCAATAAATGCTTTCTAACCGACGCATCAATGCGCAGCGGGTGCTTTGTTTTATAAAGATAGATATGAAGAATGATAAACGTAACGATTGTAGAAATCACAGAAGAATACGCAGCACCATATAAACCAAATGCCGGTAAACCAAGCCAGCCGAATAATAAAATTGGCAGCAATAAAATATTGGTTCCTGTACTAATCATTAAGAAATAAAATGGTGTTTTTGAATCTCCTGTTCCTCGTAAAAAAGTTGTATAGACAAAATAAAGAAATAAGATGGGCATGGAGATGAATAGGATTCTGGCATATGCCGCACTTTCCTCCACAATATTTGCAGGTGTCCCCATCAGATGTAAAATATCTGTGGCAAAAAAACCTCCAATGACAGCTAAAGAAAGTCCGATTAAAAAGGTGAACGAAAGCGTTGTACCGATAATTTCCTTTAATCTCTGCTCATTTTTTGCTCCGTATGCTTGTCCAATCAGGATCGAGCTCCCTGATCCAATCCCAATGGAAAAAGAAACAAGTAAAAAGAAAAGTGGAAAGAATGCAGATATCGCAGCTACTGCATCCTCTCCAATCCATCTACCGACAAGCACAATGGAAACAAGCTGTCCAATTGATTGCAAAATATTGCTTAATAAAAGTGGAATTAGAAAGATCGACATGGTTTTTACTAAAGATTGATTATTATCTAACGTCATGATGGTTCTCCTTCTCTGTCTAAAGATCCTCAGCTAACATGCTGACAATGCGGTCTTCTATCTCTTTTCCTTTTTCGTCATCAACGAGATGATTCAATAAGATGGAAAAAGCAAGCGTTTTTCCACTCTGCGTTTCAATATATCCAGATAGTGTGCTGACCGTTGATAGTGTACCTGTTTTTGCACGCACTTTTTCTAGTGTAGCTGGTTCTTTCAATCTATTTCTTAATGTACCTCCCACCATACGCTCACTTGCCCCAGCTAACGGAAGTGCATGGACATAGGTGTTAAACCATTTTTCCTTTTGAATGTTTGTCAAAAATAACGTGAATTGATTTGCAGAAACAAGGTTAATGGGTGATATGCCTGATCCGTCTCTCAACACAGTCATAGATGCATCTATGCCATAGGCAGGAAGACGTTCATTCAGCACGTCAAGCCCTTTGTCAAAACTCCCTTTGTTCTTTACCCGCTTCCCAAGTTCTTTTAACAGAATTTCTGCATGTGTATTGTTGCTTAATTTCATCATCGGAACAAGAAGATCGGATAAAGGCATTGATGTATGGGAAGCGATTTTTTTCGCTTTTTTAGGAACTTGTTTTGTTTTGAGTGGTCCTTTCAGCTGAATCCCCTCAGCCTTTAATGCTCGTTTCATTAAGTCTAAAGCATACGTTGTCGGTTCCCATAATGCGACCCATTGTTTAGACGAGGATGCTTTTAGCGGAATCGTCCCAGTCAGTGTAATTTTGTTTGTACCGTGAGAGCGTTTAAAAGATATTTTCTTCTTTCCGCCTTCTGGCACAGTTTTCACTTGATTGACAACTTGAGCGACGTCAGTCTTCGGGATCATCTCATAGCTGGCCTTCTGCCCTGCTTTCTTTCCCGGCTTGACTTCGAGAATGATCGTTCCTGCATCATAATCCTCATTCGGTGAAGCAGTAAGAGCAGATATTTGAGCGCCGTAATATTGATCTTCATCACTCCAAGGCAGATCGATGGAATACCTTGTGTCATCAAACCAAGTATCATCAGCTAAAAGCTGTCCACGAATCGTATGTATTCCGGCCTTTTTGACTTGTTTGGCTAATGCGGCAAAATCGCTTTCTAACAATGTCGGGTCTCCAGTGCCTCGGAGATAAAGATTGCCGTGCAATGTTTTTTTGTGAATTGAACCATCTATCCAAACGTCTGTTGGAAAAGTGTGTGTTTCACCCAGTAGATCGAGTGCGATAGCAGATGTGAGTAATTTCATATTAGAAGCAGGAGTCAGACGGATGTCCGCTTGATGTTCATAAAGAAGAGAAGTGTCAGAAGTATCGCGTACACTGATGCCAGCAATCGCGCCCTCTAAATCAGGTGCTGTTCGAATGAATTCGTCTAAAGAAGTGATCCATTTTGATTGATCATCATGAGCTGTTAGTTGTTCATCTTTCACTGAAAAAGGGAGAAATAACATCGACAAAATACATAGTTGTAAAAACATGACCTGTGAGAAACGTTTCACGCAATCCCTCCTTTTTAGAAAAGCAGCCAAATTTAGCAGATTATGTTCATTATACACAAAAGAACGTTTGTTCTCAAAGGTTTTTTAAACAGAAAAGTCAGCTTTCTTTGACGAAAACTGACAAGCCTCTTTTACCTTTTTTCAGGATTCCAGCCATCGTTTCCGCTAAGTACGGATTGAACGGTGATTTGACTTGCTTCGTTTTTTGTTAATATCGTTGACCACTTCACTCGGTTTGCCACATGACTCCCTGCGCCCGTTGATCCATATTCTTGATATCTAGCCGTTCTTTCGTTGTCTTTGTTCTCCCAGTTATGCCATCCCTCAGCTTTAATATGTTCATCCATTTTTGTTTGGAGGAACGTGACAGCCGAATGTGGTCTCCATGGACGGCCTAAGTACACAGATTGAGACGAAACCGTTCCTTTATTTAATGTGGAATCAATAAAAACGTAGCCATACTTTTGCGCTTCTGTTGTGGATGCCGCTGTAATATACCCATTTCCAAGACTTTTTATTTCAGCACTTTTAAATACAGCCGTTGCTGAACCAAAGATGAAGTCAACGGTGCCCTCGATATAGCAATCTTCATAATATTGTCTCCCTGTGCCTGTGGCATAAAGTGTATCTTGATAACCGAGAACACGTACGTGTTTAAACACAGCCCGGTCTCCAGATACATAAAGGGCAACCGCCTGCCCTGCGTTTCGGCCAGCTGTATTTTGAAACGTGATATTTTCTGCGTAAAAATGATTTGCCCGAATCATTGTACTAGAGCTATTGGTTGTGCTCCCGCTGCTTGCATTTGTATCATCATACGTCAGAATCGTCTGATACTGATTTTCTCCAATAAAGGACACATACGGCTTATTTTGCGGAAGAAGAATCTTTTCTTTATACACACCATTTTTAATATATATCTTCGTTTGCTGTTGATTGTTCACTGGTATCGCATCAATGGCAGATTGAACCGTTCGAAATGTCCCATTTCCTTTTTGATCGACAATAAGCACGCGGTTTGTTTGATGGTTATGTCCAGCTGCTTGCGCATAAGCTGAGTCAAAAAGCAGTAAGGCCAATACCATCATCAGCAGTCGTTTTCCATACTTCATCACACATCTCCCCCTTATATTGTGAACGTTTTCATTGACGTATTCTTTTTGATCCTATTCAGTTATAAAACAAAAAAACACAAAAAAACATCCACTGTGTTAGGTTGTGGATGTTTTTTCATATTTCATCGCATAAATTCCTTCATTTTCAATCCATTCACAAAATAGGACGTCTTTATAGGAGGATATGTGCTGCTTTTTCAATTGCTCTCTCAGCCACGCTTCATCAAATCCAGCTTCCTTTAAATCTTTTCTTAAAATCTCTCCGTCGATAATAAACGTTCTAGGCAATGTGACTTCTTTTCCTTTCACGTTCACATCTTCGGCTGTAGCTGGTGCATATTTCATTTTCGGAAGTACACTCACAGACCCATCCGTTTCCAAAATGGCAAATTCAATTTCATTAAGAGCAAAATGCCCTTTCGCTCGAATCAGCGTCTGCAGCTGATTTAAATCAAGCATATTTTTCTTTAATCGATTGTAGTGAATCTTTCCTTTATCAATCACAAGAGTGGGTCTTCCCTCTAAAAAAGCGCGAATGGATTTGAATTTTTGTGAAAGCCATTCAACTGTGTAGATTAAAACGCCCCAGACTGCAACTGCAAAAAGGATATGTAGCACGCTGACTTCTGGATCAAAAATGGCGTTACCGACCATCTCCCCTAAAATCAGTGCAGAAATAAAATCAAACGGCGTGATTTGTGCAAATTGTGTTTTCCCTAATAGCTTTGTAATGGAAAATAAAGCGAAAAATCCGATAAAGAGTTCAATCAAAATATTAAAAAATGGCACACATATACCTTCCTTTCTCACTGCATGTACTTACAGCATGTACAGGAAAGGAAGGTTCTAAACCATTTATGAAGGCAGTAAAATAAAGACGTCGTCTCCCTCAACCAATGCTTCATATGTTTTCACGCATCCATGATCTGGTTCTTGAACATTTCCTGATGAAAGATTGATTTTCCAATCATGCATTGGACAGAAGACATGATCTCCGCTCACCATTCCTTCAGCTAGTACACCGCCTTTATGAGGACAGCGATTTTCAATGGCTTTGAACTGCTTGTTAGAGGTTTGAAAAACAGCTAATTCAAGTGGACCGGCTGCGACTGTTTTCCCTAGCTGCAATGGAAAATCTGATATTGTACCAATATGAACTTTTACAATTGAAACTGTCATCTGATCTCATCCCTTCAATTGATTTAGACGGAAGCAGTTGCCTTTTGAAATAATTGTCTTGTTTCTGTTTCGTTCTCTCGAATCTCTTGCCACGGTTCTTCATAAGTTGAAAGTGCGATGTCCATTCTTTCGATTAATGCTGCACGCCTCTGGTCATCTAGCAGTACCGTTTGGATATGATTCAATCCAAGCCGTTCAACCCAAGCGGATGTTCTCTCTAAATAATTTGCGGTTTCTCTGTAATATTGAAGGTAGGCTGCGGCCATTTGTTCTACTTCTTCTGCTGTACTTACTTTCATTAATAAGTCTCCAGCTCGTAAATGTGTCCCTCCATTCCCGCCAGCATACAATTCAAATCCCCCATCGATACCTACGATGCCAAGATCTTTAATCCCAGATTCAGCACAGTTTCTTGGACAGGCTGATACGGCCATTTTGACTTTGTGCGGTGTGGCAAGTCCTTCAAATTTCTTTTCAAGCGCGATCCCAAGAGAAATGGAATCCTGCGTTCCGAATCTGCAAAATTGTTCTCCAACACATGTTTTGACAGTTCTTAATGATTTTCCGTAAGCATAACCAGACGGCATATCTAAATCAGCCCATACTTTTGGTAAATCTTCTTTTTTGACACCTAAAAGGTCGATTCGCTGCCCTCCAGTCATTTTCACAAGCGGTATCTCATATTTGTCAACGACATCCGCTATTTTTCTCAGGTCATTAGCATTTGTCACGCCTCCGTACATACGTGGAACGACCGAATAGGTACCATCGTTTTGGATGTTGGCATGCATTCGTTCATTCACAAATCGCGAGCTTTTTTCATCTTTGTAGTCAAGCGGATACATCATCCCTAAATAGTAATTCAGTGCAGGCCGGCACTTTGAACAGCCTTCTTCTGTTTCCCAGTCAAGTACATTCATCACTTCTTTGACATGCTGCAAACCTTTCTCTTTTATTTCATGAATCACTTCATCTCTTGATAAGGTGGTGCAGGCGCAGATGGTTTCTTTTTGCGCAGTGCGGTTTGCATCATCGCCTAAAGTGTGCCATAAAATCTCTTCCACAACAGATTGACAGCCTCCGCATGACCGAGAAGCACTTGTACATTGCTTGACCTCTTGTATAGTCGTTAGGCCTTCTTTTTGAATAGCTGCCACTATTTGACCTTTTGAGACACCATTACAGCCACAAACGATATGGTCGTTTGCCATTTGTTCAATCGTGTTTTCTTGCGCCAGCTCATTTGATGTTAAGACAGATACTTTTTCCATATCTGACATATCAACACCTTCTCTAATGTACGAGAATAAACGTGGTCCATCGCTTGTTTCTCCAAACATGACGGCGCCGACTAATCGGTTTTGCTGGAAGACTAGTTTTTGATAAATACCTTGCTGTTCATCAAAAATTTTAATCGCTTGTTTCTCATCGTTTTCGATAAAATCTCCAGCTGAAAATACATCAACCCCTGATACTTTTAGCTGTGTCGATAGTACAGATCCTTCATAAGGCGTCGGGGCCATATCACAAACATGCTTCGCAAGCACGTTTGCTTGATCGTATAATGGCGCAACAAGACCGTACGTTTGTCCTCTATGTTCAACACATTCTCCGACTGCGTAAATCCGCGGGACACTTGTTTCCATGAAATCATTGACGATAATCCCCCGGTTCACTTCAATGCCGCTCGTTTCGGCAAGCTTGTGATTCGGTTTAATTCCTGCTGCCATGACCACCATATCTGTCTCTAATGTAGAACCATCTGAAAATGTTAGCCCTTCTACTCTTGTATCTCCTAAAATTTCATTTGTCTGTTTTCCTAATAAAAAGCTCATGCCTTGTTTTTCTAATGCTGTTTGCAGAAGTTGACCTGCCACCGGATCGAGCTGCCGGTCCATTAGGTGAGAGCCAAGATGAATGACGGTCACTTCCATACCTAAGTTTAATAGACCACGCGCGGCTTCAAGTCCAAGGAGCCCGCCTCCAATGACGGTTGCTTTTTTGTACAGCATAGATGCTTTGACCATTTCCTCTGTGTCTTGTAATGTACGAAAAGCTGTTACCCCTTTTTTATCGCTCCCTGGAATGGGCGGGATGAACGGGAGTGACCCTGTCGCTAAAATTAAGCGGTCATAATGCACGGTCCGTCCTTGATCACTCATAACGGTTTGATTGTCTGGATCGATCTTCACAATGGTCTCATTTGTAAACAGCTGAATATGATGTTCCTTGTACCAAGTCCAATCGTTTAACGTAATATCCTCTGTCTTTGTATCCCCTTGGAGAACTTTCGATAAAAGAATCCGATTATAGTTAGGATACGGCTCAGTTCCAAATACAGTCATGTCGAATCGTTCATTGTCTGTTTTTAAAATGTTTTCGAGCGTTCGGATACCAGCCATACCATTCCCTACTAATACGAGTTTTTCTTTCATGAAAAACACCCCTCATGTGATCGTTTTTTAGAAAGTACCATAATCTAAACAAAGATGGAAAATACATGTTAAAATTTCTCACATAGTTTTCAATTCTTGTAGGCTGACAGCTGTACAGGACAATATTTGAAACCTGGCATTTTACTGTGTGGATCTAACTGTTTACCAATTAATAGGTTAATTGATTGATGTTTGTTCCAGTGAAACGGAACAAACACAGTATCTTTTCGGGTGGTATCTGTTATGTGGCACCTCATGATGACGCTTCCTCGTTTTGACTGGATGGTGACGAGCTCCCCGTGCTGAAGTCCGTAAGCTTCGGCTGTGTCAGGATGAAGCTCTGCATAAGCTTCAAACTGCCGGGCAACAAGAGTGGTGCTTTTTCTTGTTTGAACGCCCGTTTGGTAATGAGCCATCACCCTGCCCGTCGTTAAATAGAGTGGATATTCTGGACTGACTGGTTCTTTTGCACCCTGTTGTCCATGTGCAACGACTGCAAATTTTGCTAATTGATCAGGATGTGAGAATTGATGCTCAAACAGTCTTTCTGTTCCTCGGTCTTCCAAATGAGAGCAGGGCCATAATATGCCTTGCGTCTTCCTTAACCTGTCATAGGTCATACCGGAATAATCGGCTTTGGCTCCTTTCGTTGCTGTTCTCAATTCCTCAAAGATGTCTTCTGCAGATGAAAAAGAAAAAGAGCCGCCTTTGCCTAATACTGCTGCTATATCACAAATGATTTGCCAATCGTGCTTTCTTTGGTGTTTGAGTGGATAGGTTGCTTCTCTCAGCGTAACGCGTCCTTCTATGTTCGTCATGGTCCCTTCGTCCTCTAAATATGACGAAGCTGGTAAAATAACATCTGCAAGTGCAGCCGTCTCAGAGATAAATAAATCAATTGCGACAAAAAAGGACAGCTGCTCGATGGCTTTTTTGATAAAACTTGCATGCGGACCTGATTGAACGGGATTAGAACACATTAAAAAGAGCGCTTTTATCTCTCCTTTCTGCATTTTTTCAAACATTTCAAAAGCAGATACACCTTTTCCAGGCAGTTCTTTTTCATCGATATTCCATATTTCGGCCATTTCTTTTCTATGTACTGGGTTTGTGATATCACGGTAACCAGGAAGCTGATCTGCTTTTTGTCCATGTTCTCTTGCACCCTGTCCATTTCCTTGCCCAGTAATGGCACCATATCCACACCCAATCCGGCCAATTTTCCCAGTAACAAGCAGAATATTCAGGAAATTACGAACGGATGCTGTCCCGTCTATTTGCTGCTCAATGCCTCTTGCAGTCAGAATCATGCCTGTTTTTTCGCGGGCGAATTTTCTCGCTATTTTTTGAATGACTTTCATCGATACACCGGTTTGCTGCGTAATGTCTTGCAGGGACATGTGTGAAATATGCTGTTTCATTTCTTGAAAACCTGATGTTCGTTTTTTAATAAATTCTTCGTCTAGTAACTGTTCATGAAGCATGACGTGTAAGATTCCATTTGCGAGTGCAGCATCTGACCCAGGCCTTAAGCTGACATGTAAGTCTGCTAGTTTGGCTGTTGCTGTTTTTCGCGGATCGATCACGATGAGAAATGCCCCGTTCTTTTTAGCTTCTTCCAAGTACGGCATGAGGGTCGGCTGACATTCCGCTATATTGGTTCCAACCAATAGTAAAACCCGGGCATGCTTGATGTCACGAAGCGGAAAGGTTAGACCCCGATCAAGTCCAAATGTTTGGTTAGCTGCTGTTGCTGCTGAAGACATACACAGTCTTCCGTTGTAATCAATGTATTTCGTTTTAAGGGCGACCCTTGCAAATTTTCCGAGTAAATAAGCTTCTTCATTTGTAATCGATGCACTACCATACACACTGATAGCATCGTACCCATGTTCCGTCTGAAGGGTTTGAGTGCGTGCTTTGATTTCGTCAAGTGCCTCCTGCCAAGTCACTTTGACAAATTGACCGTTTCTTTTGATGAGGGGGTGATTCAATCGTTCCTTGTGCAGTGCGTGCTGGTGGGCATGCTGCCCTTTCATACAGATCCTGCCGAACGTGGTTGGATTATGAATACCTATCGTCTGGTAGCGTGTTCGCCCTTCTGCGTGCTGCTCGACTAATTGCATTTTGCACTGCATACTGCAAAACGGACATTGAGATGGGAACACCCTTTTTCGCTCTTGCTGCTCTGATGTTTGCTGCACATATTGTAAAAAAGATTGATTCATACATTCACACCCTTTTGTCTACTTTGCTCAAATTGCTCGCAGAGCTCTTCTCTCATTTCCTCATCGAGCAATTTTTCTCGGATGGAAATGATGCCGTTTTTTTGGATCCAGTCTCCAATAGATTCTTGAAAATATGCACGTTTTCTATAGTCTTCAAGCAGTGCTTTTAAAAAAGGAATCAGCTCATCCCTTCGGCTCACAGAATAAAAAAGCTGACCTGCCTTAGGTTGACGTATGCTGCCTCCTATATAAATGTCCCATTCATCCAGCTGCTTCTTGATGCAGATGTCATAGATGGGGCTGAAATGACATATGCAGGAAGGACCAGCGATATGAATCGATGTGACTGCAGGTAAAAGCGTGTTTTCTAGTTGTCTTTCGATCTCCATGACAAGTGTTGTGACAGATGGATCGTGACGACAATCACATGAAAGAACATGAGAAAGTCTCTTGCTTTCTTGTGGCATGATGTGTCCATGTTCTTTTACAATATGGGCGGCCTCTTGTGAAATACCGATCAGCCGAATTCGTTTATTCTCCGTTAGTTCTACGTGCTGAATTTGCTTTTGCTCTAACAATCCGGTTATCATCTGTAAAAATGTCAGATCAAGACGGCCACCATATAACTGAGGCATTAGTATGTGCTCATGATCTGATGGGCTGTCTTTTACGAAAAGATCTTGAAACTGCTCAAGATAGTATGGAATGGCTGCTCGGCATTTGTCACAGCCGTTATCTGTCATCCAATTAAATTGTCTTCTTACTTGCTCTTCATTCAGCGGCTGCTGATTTTTTATATACGAAAAAATGGTCTGTTTCTCTACATTTGTGCACGAGCAAAACGTCTCCAGTGCTTCCGTTAGCTGATTTGATGAGACATGGCAGCAGGCACGAACAAGCTCTTGACAGCCTCCGCAGCCCGTTGCGGCCCCTGTCTGTTTTTTTATCTCTTCTAAATTTGTCAGCTGATGGACCGATATGCTTTTGAATATTGCTCCCTTCGTCACCGTATGGCATTGGCAGATGAGATCCTCTGCTTTTAATGAATCTAAAGGGGATATCTGCTCTTCATTCAGTGATTTCATGACTACGCTTTTATCACGCCCCACTTTTACATCCTGCAAAAGCTGCTCAGCTCTCTCAAGTTGACCAACTAATACAACGCCTGTGAGCACATCATGTTCAAACACTAGTTTTTTATATACTTCTTGTTCTTCATCTAAGTAAGTCACCACTGAAGCGGAGGGGGATCGGTTTACAATACTGCCAGCAGAATAAATAGATATGTCATTTGCTTTCAATTTTGTTGAATAAATGGCAGGAGGTAAATTCGTGACCAGTTCATCTAATAAATGATTCGCAAGCACGTTTGCTTGTTCATAAATAGGCTGCACAAGACCGTGCACCATCCCCTTATGCTCTGCACATTCTCCAATAGCATAAATATTCTCAACGTTTGTCTGCATGACATCATTTACAACAATGGCTTTTCTTGTATGAATGCCGTGCTGTTTTGCAAGCTCTATATTCGGACGGACCCCCGTTGTGAAAACCACGAGATCAGCATCCACGATATCTCCACTTTTTAACAGAACGCCTTCTACTCTCTCGTTTCCTAAACATGCAATCGTATGAGCATTTGTTTTTACCTGAATCCCCTTGCGACTTAATTGTTGAGACAAAAGCCCTGCAGCTGTTTCATCTAATTGGCGTTGCATAAGCCAATCCGTGTGATGAATCAAGGTTGCCTTCAGTCCAGCGATCTGTAAACCAGCGGCCACTTCCACACCAAGTACACCACCTCCAATGACTGCTGCACGCTCATAGCGAAAAGAATCAGCGTAAATGGCCTCATAATCGTCAATCGTACGAAAAGCATAGACCCCTTTTTTGGATACGCCTTGTATAGGCAGAAAATGAGGCGATGAGCCTGTGGCGATAACTAGTTTGTCATACGGGATTTTCCGGCGTGCTTCTGTCATGAGCAATTGACGCTTTGTATCGATGTGGACAACTGCTTCGCCTGTTTGGATGGTGATGTCATGTTTGGTGTACCATTCTTTTGGCTTTAGTTCAATTTGAGATAACGATTCACTTTTTTGTAAAACTGACGAAAGTTTTATTCGGTTGTAGGCCGGGTGCTTCTCTTTTCCAATGATTGTGATGGAATAGCGTTCTGGCTGTTTCTTTACGATATGTTCGATACATTTCATACTCGCCATGCCGTTTCCGATAAACACGAGTTTACGTTTTGCCATGTGAGATCAACCTTTCTAGCTTTTTGCGCCAAAGCAATGTTTGCCTAGATTATGGCACACATTTGTAAAAAAGTGTTTATCCATGTCATTTTTTCTAACACAACACTTCCATTCCTTCTATCAACTCGCTATCTTTGAGTCAGAAAATTCAAAATAAAGGAGGGGTTTTGTGAAACTCTCAGAATTGACTTCTAGTGGTCATCCTAAGACATTGTTTGGTTCATTTTTATATTTTGACGTGAGTTTCATGATTTGGGTTTTGCTGGGGGCACTCGGTGCTTTTATTGCACAAGATTTTGCCTTATCGACAATAGAAAAAGGCATGATTGTAGCCATTCCGATTTTATCCGGATCTTTTTTTCGAATTGTGCTAGGCCTATTAACAGACCGAATGGGACCTAAAAAAACAGCGATGATGGGCATGATTTTGACCACCATTCCGCTTATATGGGGGTTTTTCGGTGGTACAACCCTTTCAGAGCTAGTACTGATCGGGATTTTATTAGGGGTTGCAGGTGCGAGTTTTGCGGTCGCTTTACCGATGGCAAGCCGCTGGTACCCTCCTCATTTACAAGGGGTAGCGATGGGAATTGCCGGCGCCGGAAACAGCGGAACACTGATCTCGACACTCTTTGGACCAAGGCTTGCGGAGATGTATGGCTGGCATTCAGTGATGGGGCTCGCTCTTATTCCTTTAAGTTTCGTCTTTTTGTTTTTTATTTTCACAGCAAAAGATGCACCAAACCAGCCGGCCCCTCAGCCGCTTCGGTCCTATTTTTCAGTCTTTAAAGTAAAGACAACGTGGTTTTTCTGTCTTCTTTATGCAATTACATTCGGTGGTTTTGTCGGACTTTCAAGTTTCTTGAGTATTTTCTTTGTGGACCAATATGCTATTTCAAAAATTCATGCCGGTGATTTTGTGACGCTTTGTGTGGCGGCAGGCAGCTTCTTTCGGCCAGTTGGCGGTTTGATTGCCGATAAAATTGGCGGGATGAAAGTACTGCTCGGTTTATTTGCTTTGATTGGTATCTGTTTAGGGGCAGTGAGTAGTCTACCTGCTTTACCAGTGGTCATTGCGCTTTTATTTGTCGGAATGATGTGTCTTGGTATGGGGAATGGGGCGGTGTTCCAGCTTGTGCCGCAAGTGTTTCATAAGGAAATTGGGATTGTGACTGGAATTGTAGGGGCTGCAGGAGGCATTGGGGGATTCTTTTTACCAAACGTTCTTGGCAGTTTAAAAGAAATGACGGGCTCCTATACGTTTGGCTTTTTGACCATTTCTCTTTTTGTTCTTGCTGTCTTCCTCTGTTTGGTTGTCTCCCAGTTCAAACGTAAAAAAGTCATTATCCAGCCAACCATATCTGAATCATAAAAAGCCATGACCACTCTTTGGTCATGGCTTTTCTCTATATATGGTAAACACCCTTTGTTTGACCTATTTTGGCAGAACCGAACTCCCCATTAAATAACGGTCTACCTCATGCGCCACTTGTCTGCCTTCGTTAATTGCCCAGACAATCAAGCTTTGACCGCGTCTTGCATCTCCCGCTGCAAATACGCCTTCTACATTCGTTGTATATTCCCCATATTTTGCGTCAATCCGATTGTTTTTGCTGTCCACGCCAAAGTGTTTCACTAGTGGCTGTTCAGTTCCCTCAAAACCAATCGCAATAAAGACTAGCTGAGCTGGCCATACCTTCTCTGTTCCTGGAATCTCATGAAATTCAAACTTCCCTTGTTCGTTTTTCACCTTTTCCATTTGAATGGTATGAAGCTCTTTTAACTTCCCATTTTTATCAGCCACAATCTTTGTGGTTTGAATTGAATATTGGCGCGGGTCTTCTCCAAATTTTGCTTGTGCTTCTTCGTAAGCATAATCTAGAGAGAAGACATAAGGTTGTTCTGGCCACATGTTATCCCCTACACGTGTATCTGGAAGCTTTGGATGCTTTCCGAATTGAACAACACTTTTTGCTTTTTGGCGAAGTGCAGTTGCGACGCAGTCAGCGCCTGTATCTCCTCCGCCAATCACAATGACGTCTTTCCCTTTTGCGTCAATAAAGTTTTTATCTTTGAATCCTGAATCAAGCATGCTTTTTGTTGCGAGTGTTAAATAATCCATTGCCAGGTGAATCCCTTTTGCTTCCCTGCCTTCAATTAACAGGTCACGCTGCTTTTGTGCACCTGTACAAAGGATGACCGCATCAAATTGCTCTTTCAGTTCATCAGCCGTGATATCCACACCAATTTCTGTATTGGTCACAAAGTCAATGCCTTCTTGTCTTAAAAGTTTGACTCTGCGCTCAACGACTTCTTTGTCGAGCTTCATATTCGGAATACCATAAGTGAGCAGTCCGCCTAGACGATCAGATCGTTCAAACACGGTTACAGCGTGTCCTGCCTGGTTTAGTTGGTCTGCACTTGCCAGTCCTGCTGGTCCTGATCCGACAATGGCGATCTTTTTCCCTGTACGACTTGAAGGAATTCTTGGTGTAATCCAGCCATTTTCAAAACCTTTATCAATGATCGTCCGTTCGATATTTTTAATCGATACTGCTGGATCATTGATCGCGACGGTACATGAGCCTTCACAAGGTGCTGGACATACTCTTCCAGTAAATTCAGGGAAATTGTTCGTTTTTTGTAGTCTTTCAAGCGCTTCTTTCCATCTGCCCCGGTAGACAAGGTCATTCCATTCTGGAATTAAATTGTAGATCGGGCAGCCAGAAACGCCGCCCCTGATCTCCATTCCAATTTGACAAAACGGTGTTCCGCAATCCATACATCTAGCACCCTGCTGTTTCAATACCTCATCTGTATAAGGAGCTGAATATTCTTTCCAGTCATTTTGACGAGTGAGAGGGTCACGTTCATTTGGCTTTTCTCTTTTATAATCCATAAAACCTGTTGCTTTGCCCATTGTCCTCTCCCCTTTCTTAATGAGCGACGGCTGCTTTTTGCCCGTTTGCCGTTTCTTTATTTTTCGGTTTTGTGTTTGCTTCAAATGCGAACATAACAGCTTCCTCGTGGCTGAGGCCTGCTTGTTTTTGTTCCTCAATGCTTTGAAGCATCATTTTGTAATTTCTCGGAATGATCTTAATGAATTGATTCTTTTCTTGTGCCCAGTTCTCTAGAAGCGCTGCTGCTTTTGAGCTGTTTGTATAATCAAGGTGTTCCTGAATCATTTGCTTCACTTCTTGTTCTTCTTCGTGATCTGTGAGTTTTTCAAACATGATCATTTCCATGTTGCACATTCTTTTGAACTGTTTTGCATCGGATGTATGCACATAAGCGATACCGCCAGACATCCCTGCGCCAAAGTTCTTCCCGACGTCACCTAAAATGACAACACGTCCGCCAGTCATGTATTCACAGCCGTGATCACCGATTCCTTCAACGACCACATTGACACCTGAATTACGCACGGCAAATCGTTCACCTGCACGACCGTTAATATACGCTTTTCCGCTTGTCGCGCCGTAAAATGCAACGTTACCGACAATCACGTTCTCATGTCCATTTTGTACAAAGTGATCAGATGTTTTGACAGCAATTTTGCCTCCAGAGAGTCCTTTGCCGATATAGTCATTTGAGTCACCTGTTAAATATAAAGACATCCCCTTTGGAACAAATGCGCCGAAGCTTTGTCCAGCTGAACCAGTGAACCGAAGTGTGATCGTATCCTCTGGCAGACCTTCTTCTCCGTAGCGCTTAGACACTTCGCTGCCCGTAATCGTTCCAGCTACACGGTGAATGTTGCGAATGTTTAGTGACAGATCAACCGGTGTTTGATGATCGAGCGCTTCCTGTACATAAGGGAGAATCTCATTCATATCCAGTGATTCATCAATTTTATGATTTTGCGGCGTTCTGAATGTGCGTGGTCCCTCTGGCTGATAAAGCAGGGTTTCAAGGTTCAGCTGTCCTGCTTTCCAGTGTGATTTTGCTCTTTCACTTACTGATAAGACATCCGTACGCCCTATCAATTCATCCATTGATGTAAAGCCAAGTTCAGCTAAAATTTCTCTTACTTCCTCTGCAATAAACATCATGAAGTTGACAATGTGATCAGGGTCACCCATGAATTTTTTGCGAAGTTCCGGGTTTTGAGTAGCGACACCAACTGGGCAAGTATCTAAATGACATGCTCTCATCATGACGCATCCTAATACGACAAGTGGAGCTGTCGCAAAGCCGTATTCTTCTGCTCCTAAAATCGCAGCCATGACAACGTCGCGTCCTGTCATTAATTTGCCATCCGTCTCAAGAACGACTCGCTCTCGAAGGCCGTTTAAGACAAGGGTTTGATGCGCTTCTGCCAATCCAAGCTCCCAAGGAAGTCCTGTATGTTTAATACTTGTTTTCGGAGAAGCTCCAGTACCGCCATCATATCCACTAATTACGATGACATCCGCTGTCCCTTTTGCGACACCTGCTGCAATCGTACCAACGCCAGCTTTAGAAACTAGCTTGACACTGATGCGTGCATCACGGTTTGCGTTTTTCAAATCATGGATCAATTGAGCCAAATCCTCGATTGAATAAATATCATGGTGAGGCGGTGGGGAGATTAGGCCAACACCTGGCGTAGAACCACGTACGTCTGCGACCCAAGGATACACTTTATTCCCTGGCAGTTGTCCACCTTCTCCAGGCTTTGCCCCTTGCGCCATTTTAATTTGCAGTTCCTCTGCATTGACTAAATAATGACTTTTCACGCCAAAGCGGCCAGAAGCAATCTGTTTAATTGCACTTCTGCGATCATCCCCGTGCTCATCTACTGTGAAGCGTGCAGGGTCTTCCCCGCCTTCTCCGCTGTTGCTTTTGCCGCCAATTCGGTTCATCGCAATCGCTAGTGCTTCATGCGCTTCTTTACTTAATGAACCAAATGACATCGCACCTGTCTTAAAGCGGCGTACAATGGATTCAGCAGATTCAACTTCTTCTAGACGAACTGGCTTTTGTTTTGAACGAAAAGCAAATAGATTTCTAAGGAAACCAATTCGTTCTTCATCCGCTGCCTTCGTGTATTGCTTAAATAAATCATAATCTTCGTTGCGGCATGCCCACTGAAGGGTATGAATGGTTTTTGGGTTAAAGGCATGATGCTCTCCATTTTTTCTCCACTGGAACTCACTGCCTGATTCTAGCGTTTGATCAGTTGATGCCTGATACCCAGCCTCATGACGAAGCTTTGCTTCACTTGCAATGGTGTCAAGATCAATACCGCCTAGCTGAGAAGCTGTTCCTGTGAAATACGCCTGGATGACATCTTCGCTAATGCCGACTGCTTCAAAAATTTGTGCGCCTCGATAGCTTTGGACAGTGGAAATTCCCACTTTAGACATTACTTTAACTACGCCCTCAGTCACACTTTTCCCAAACTTTGTGACAGCTTCATCAAAGCTAATCGCAATCGCTTCTTCAGCAATAAGCTGTTTGTATGTTTCGTAAACGAGGTACGGATGGATCGCATCTGCACCGTATCCAATCAGTGCGGCAAAATGATGAACCTCTCTTACTTCTCCAGATTCGACGATTAAGCTCACCTTTGTTCGTAAGCCTTGACGCACAAGATGCTGATGAAGTGCACTCAATGCAAGAAGTGGTGGAATCGGCACTTTTTCTTCCGTCATGTCACGATCGGAAAGAATTAGTAAAGATACCCCTTCACGAATCGCTTTTTCTGCCTCTTCAAACATCGCATCAAGACCACGTTTTAGGTCATCAGTGAAAAGTGTATGAATCGTTTTGCTTTTAAAGGCGTTATGAACAATCGTTTTCAAGCCGTTGAACTGCCCACTTGTTAAAACTGGTGTATAAAGTTTAATTCTTCGGCATGAATATTCATTTGGATGTAAAATATCTCCCTCAGCACCTAACCAAGTCATGGTCGATGTAACGAGCTGCTCACGAATGGCATCAATCGGCGGGTTCGTCACTTGAGCAAACAGCTGTTTGAAATAAGAAAACAGCGACTGCGCACGATCTGATAACACAGCAAGCGGTGTATCACTTCCCATTGAGCCGATTGGGTCCTTGCCTTCTTCTAGTAAAGGAATTAAATACTTTTGAATGTCTTCGTACGTATAATGGAAAGCACGCTGACGTGTTAACAAATCACTCATTATACTAGAATTTTCTGAATTTTCTTCAGAGCGATTGACGTGGACCATTTCTTCATCGAGCCATTTTTGATAAGGAAGTTCATTCGCAATCGAAGATTTCACTTCTTCATCCGAAATAATGCGTCCTTCTTCTAAATCGATTAACAGCATTTTACCTGGCTCAAGACGGTCTTTATACTTCACATCTTCTTCATTCGTGTCGATGACGCCAACTTCAGATGAGAAAATGATGTGATCGTCATTTGTCACGTAGTATCTCGCAGGTCTTAATCCGTTCCGGTCTAAGATGGCGCCGATTTGTTTACCATCCGTAAACGAAATCGCTGTCGGGCCATCCCACGGCTCCATTAACGAACTATGGTATTCATAAAATGCCCGTTTCTCTTTAGACATGTGCGTATTCTCCGTCCACGGCTCAGGAATCAGCATCATCGCTGTATGAGCAGGAGTACGCCCTGCAAGCACGAAAAATTCAAAGGCATTGTCTAAAATGGATGAATCACTTCCGTCTGCATTCAGCACTGGCAAAATCTTGTCTAGATCTTCTCCGAAGGCTTCAGACACGAATTGTTGTTCTCTTGCTCTCATCCAATTGATGTTTCCTCTTAATGTGTTGATTTCTCCGTTATGAATTAAGTAACGGTTTGGATGCGCTCGTTCCCATGTCGGGAATGTATTTGTACTAAATCTTGAATGAACGAGTGAAAATGCAGAAACAAATGTTTCATCCTGTAGATCAAGATAAAAAGCATCAACTTGATCTGATGTTAAAAGCCCCTTATATACAATGGTTTGACTAGACAGACTGACAAAGTAAAATTGTTTTTCCTCTGCTGTTCCCCAGTTTTCAGCCTGCTTACGGATGACGTATAATTTTCGTTCAAATGACAAACGGTCTGTTACGTTGTCGTTTGCTCCGATGAACACTTGCCGGACAACCGGACAGCTCTTCGCTGCAACCGTTCCAATTTTCCCAGCATCAACAGGGACCGTTCTCCAGCCAATTAATGTTTGCCCTTCTTGTTTAATGAAGCCGCTGATCTTTTGTTCGATCGCTTGACGCGTTTTGGCATCATCATCTTTTGAAAAGAACACCATTCCTACCCCGTAACGGCCCTTTTCAGGAAGTGCAAAGTCTTGACAGTTCTTTCTAAAAAAAGCGTCTGGCAGTTGTACCATTAATCCGGCACCATCACCTGTATACGGATCACTGCCTTGCCCGCCGCGGTGATCAAGCTGGCACAGCATTTGCAATCCCTTTTTGACGATGCTATGTGTCGCCTCCCCTTTTAAATGGGCGTACAGTCCGATTCCACATGCATCATGTTCAAATTCAGGACGGTAGAGACCTTGTGGTTGTGGTAGTTGATTATAAGTCATCGTTTCTCTCCCCCGTTTAAAAGATCCGTTTTTTCACAGTAATAAAATCTCACAAACTCTGTAACTTATTTTAAGTTTTCAAATTAATATAAACAATATATAATTTAGATCAAAACAATCTCTTTTTGAGATAGATGGGTGTGAAGTGCAAAAATGGAGCTTCGTCAATTACGTTATTTTGTAGAAGTTGCTGACCGTGAACACGTGTCAGAAGCGGCTGAAAACTTACACGTTGCCCAATCTGCCATCAGCCGGCAGATTGCCAATTTAGAAGAAGAACTTGGAGTGGCTTTATTCGAACGAGAAGGACGAAATATCAAATTAACGAAAATCGGCAGACAATTTTTGGACCATGTCAGAACCGCCCTAAAAGCGATAGATTACGCCAAAGAACAAATTGATGAATACTTAGACCCCCACAAAGGGACAGTGAACATTGGATTTCCTACAAGTCTAGCAAGCCAAGTGCTCCCTTCTGTCATTTCCGCATTTAAGCTGGAATATCCAGAGGTCGATTTTTTACTTCGTCAAGGTTCCTATAAGTTTCTGATTGAAGCTGTCAAAAATCGAGACATTGATCTTGCCTTTTTAGGACCCGTCCCGACAAACGATCCTCAAATAGAAGGAAATATCTTGTTTTCCGAAAGCATTTATGCCCTTTTGCCTATTAGTCACCCCTTTAGCGGGCAAAGAAGTATTCATTTAAGTGATTTGAGAAAAGACCATTTCGTTTTATTTCCTGAAGGGTATGTGCTGAGACAAATTGCGGTTGATGCCTGTAAGCAGGCTGGCTATGAGCCTACTATCTCATCTGAAGGAGAAGATTTGGATGCCATTAAAGGTCTTGTGTCAGCGGGTATGGGCGTTACCTTATTACCCGAAAGTGCCTTTTATGAAACAACACCGCGATTTACAGTGAAAATTCCCATTGATTTCCCTCAAGTGAGAAGAACGGTCGGAATTATTGCGTCTAAATCGAGAGAGATGTCTCCTTCTGCCCATGATTTTTATATGTTTGTAAAGGACTTCTTTTCAAAAATTGAACAATATAAATAATTCATTAAAACAAGACATTTCATTTGTAGAAATAATCCCTCTTTGTATATGATGAGTTACAGAACAACAGACTATATGGAAGAAAGGTAATCGTATGAAATCAATTTTATCGTTTTTAAAGCCCTATCGGCTATACGTTGTGTCCATTGTGATTCTCACCTTTTTAAGCAGTATGCTCCAGCTGTATTTACCGACGCTTACGGCAGATATCGTTGATGTCGGGATCGTCCAAGGAGATGTCGCTTATATATGGAAGGTTGGGGGCTGGATGGTGGCTTGTTCTTTACTTGCCATCTTGCTCACGATTTGGAAGTCCTACTTGTCATCTAAGACAGCTCTAGGCTTCGGGCGTGATATGAGAAGACAGCTGTTTGTGCATGTCGAACAATTCTCATTAGAAGAATTTCAAAAAATCGGGACATCTTCCTTTATTACAAGATCCACAAATGATGTGAAACAAGTTCAAGATGTCACGATCATGATCTTACAAATGATGACACGGGCGCCTCTTATGCTCGTTGGTGGAATTATTTTGGCTGTATCTAGAGATGCTGTGTTATCTCTCATCTTTTTAGCAGCTCTTCCCCTTCTTGGCGGGTTCATTTATTTGGTGTCAAGAAAAGCGATCCCCCTCTTTGGCCAGCTTCAGAAAAAAACGGACCGGCTGAACTTGATTATGAGAGAGTCGCTTTCAGGCATTCGGGTCATTCGTGCGTTTAACCGAGTAGATGACGAAAAGGAACGTTTTCAAGAAGCCAATACATCGTATAAGGATACTGGCCTTAAGGTCAATCGATTAATGGCGTACTTGTTCCCTTTTATGCTCATTATCATGAACTTCACGAATATCGGCATTGTCTGGATTGGCGCTAATCGGATTGATGCCGGACAGATGGAAGTCGGGAATCTGATCGCCTTCATTCAATATGCGATGATGATTTTAATGGCACTCATTATGCTGTCTATGAGTTTTATTATGGTGCCTAGAGCTCAGGCATCAGCTAAACGGATGAATGAAGTGTTAAATCTAGAACCAAAAATTAAAGACAAAAAAGAAGCTGTCACTAAACTTGATCAGCCAGCCCAGTCCATTCGCTTTGAGAATGTGTCATTTTATTATTCAAATGCTGAAAAACCAGCCGTTCAAGACATGACGTTTGAAGCCAAAAAGGGTGAAACGACGGCGATCATCGGCAGTACAGGTTCCGGGAAAACGACCCTTCTTCAGCTGATGACACGTTTTTATGAAGCAACAGAAGGAAAAATTACATTAGATGGTGTCGATATTAGAGAATTGCCTCAAGAGAAACTGAGAAGTCAGATGGGTTATGTTTCTCAAAAAGCCATTTTATTTAGCGGAACCATTGCTGATAATGTGCGCTTTGGCAAACGCGATGCAACAGATGACGAGATTTGGCAGGCACTGCGGACAGCACAGGCCGAAGAATTTGTTTTGCAAAAAGATGGCGGAATTCACGCAGAGATAGACCAAGGGGGTTCGAATCTCTCTGGCGGTCAAAAACAACGTCTTTCGATCGCAAGAGCACTCGTAAGAAAACCCGCATTCTACCTGTTTGACGATAGCTTCTCTGCCCTTGATTACAAAACGGATGCAAAACTTCGGTCAGCGCTAGAAGCTGAAAAAGAACATGCTGCTTTGATTATTGTGGCCCAAAGAATCAGCACAGTGAAGCATAGCGATAAAATCATTGTGTTAGATGATGGAAAAATAGCAGGTATCGGTACACATGAACAGTTACTGAAAGATAACCTTGTCTATCAAGAAATAGTCGCATCACAGGAAGGTCAGGAGGTGGAGCAAGGATGAGTAAAAAAATGTCTTCTGGAATGGGACATAAAGGCGGTCACCCAAGGGGCCCAGTACAAAAACCGAAGGAATTTAAAAAAACACTTCTTCGTTTAACGGGCTATTTAAAACCGAGGAAATTTCAGCTGATCATTGTTCTGATTGCAGCGATCGGTTCAACCGTTTTTAATGTCGTCAGTCCAAAATTACTTGGGGATGCCACCTCTTCCCTATTTGAAAGTTTTACACAAGGAACTGGCGTTCAATTCGATGTCATTTCACGCATTTTATTGCTGCTTGTTCTATTATATGTCGTGGCATCTCTCTTCTCATTCGTGCAGCAATATGTAATGGCGGGTGTCTCGCAGCAGACCATTGCTGAATTAAGGCAAGAAGCAAATGACAAGCTCACACGTCTCCCCCTTCGTTATTTTGATAAAACAACACACGGAGACACGCTGAGCCGGGTGATGAACGACATTGATAATATTAATACTTCTTTACAGCAGGCACTCACGCAAGTGATCACATCTGTTATTACAGTCATTGGAATTGTCGTCATGATGCTTTTCATCAGTCCGCTGCTGACGCTGCTTGTTTGTTTGACGCTGCCTCTTAGTTTGTTTGCGATTCGAGGCATTACATCATTTTCGCAAAAGCATTTTAAAGCACAGCAAAAAGAACTAGGGATGATCAATGGACATATTAATGAAATGTTCACAGGACATCAGACGGTTCGTGCGTATGGCTATGAAAAGAAAGCCATTGATACATTTGATCAATTAAACGAACAACTATATGAATCTTCAAGAAAAGCACAATTTATCTCCGGCTTAATGATGCCGATGATGACCTTTATTGGGAATCTTGGCTATGTGGCGGTAAGTGTTGCTGGCGGAATTCTTGTCATTAATGGGAATATTCGTGTTGGGGATGTGCAAGCATTTATCCAATACACACAACAAATGTCGCAGCCGCTTGTGCAAGCATCCAGTGTTGCAAACTTAGTTCAATCTGCTATCGCTTCTGCTGAACGGGTGTTTGAAATTCTAGATGAAGAAGAAGAACATGCGCAAGAAGATGCAGCGATTGATCTTAAATCCCTTTCCGGAGATGTGGCCTTTGAGCACGTTCACTTCGGTTATGAGAAAGATCAACCCATTATTAAAGATTTGAATTTACAAGTCCGAGAAGGACAAACGGTGGCCATTGTTGGGCCAACAGGCGCTGGAAAAACAACGATTATTAATCTGTTAATGCGCTTTTACGAGCTAGATCAAGGCTCCATTCGCATTGGCGGCGTAAAAACAACCGACCTCAGCCGAGAGCAAGTGCGTGACTTATTTGCGATGGTTCTTCAGGATACATGGCTCTTTGAAGGCACAATTTATGACAACATCGCATATGGCAGACCAAATGTTTCAAAAGAGGATGTGTTGAAGGCCGCTAAACATGCCTATGCAGACGATTTCATCCGCACCCTTCCAGATGGATATGACACACTCTTAACAGAAGATGCCGGCAACCTCTCACAAGGTCAGCGTCAACTGTTAACCATCGCCCGTGCCATCTTATCTGATCCGAAGATATTAATCTTAGATGAAGCAACAAGCAGTGTCGATACACGGACAGAGATGCATATTCAAAAAGCGATGAATGAATTAATGAACGGCAGAACAAGCTTCGTCATTGCACATCGACTTTCAACGATTAAAGATGCCGATCTCATTTTAGTCATGAAAGATGGCACGATCATTGAAAAAGGAACTCATCGTGAGCTTTTGAAAGAAAAAGGCTTTTATGCCGACCTCTATATGAGTCAATTTGCCGAAAACCAAGTCGGTTAAACAGCACCAAAAAGGATAGACAGCATGTAAAAATGCCTGTCTATCCTTTTTGTGATGCCTTAAGCTTCCCGTTTTTTGACTTTCACACTAAGTTTCGTCATGTAATCCGCTTCATTTTTAGACATCAGAGAATGAAGTAAATACTCCTCAAAGACATCTCCATCCAGTATCATATCCTCTGCTTCGATACGATCTAATAAACGTGAATAGGCAGTCTCCATCTCTTCATATGTTCCTTGTTGATACATGACTGCATATAGACCCGCAGGCTTTTTGACTGCATCCGGCCCTTCCATTCGGCAAAACAGCCTATCAGATTGATGATAATGACGCTGCAAAAACTGCTCCTTGTTTAAAACAGAACCATTTGCCGCGGCACCTTTAATACCAATCCCTTTCAGAAATTCTCCTACAATTCGAGAAATTTCTTCTATAGGTGTGTTTGAATCAATCGGGTTTGATGTACTGAGGACGATCGGTTCTTCTGGCAGTTCTTGAAACAAGACCTCCCCTGTTTTCACTGATGATAATTCATTCGTTGTCTCGATCACACGAAAAAGAAAAGATTGAATATCCTGTAGTTTTTGGATCTCCTCCCCGACCTTTTCTGCTTGCTCAACCGCAAGACTTTGCAATTTATCCTGAGAAGGCTCAGTAAAGTATTGTTTTAATTGTTTGATCGGAAATTGAACAGCGCGAAGAGATTGAATGGCCATGAAATGATCAAACTGTTCAAATGTATAATAACGGTACCCATTTTCCTGAACACCTGCCGGCTTAAACAAATCGATCTTATCATAATAGAGCAGTGTATCTTTTTTCACTTCAAATAATGCCGCAAATTCTCCAGTTAAAAATGTTTTTTGAACATCGTTCATCATTTTTAGGGCTCCTTTCTTGACTATGGAGTTACTCCATCCTTTATGATAACATCCAGAAACACTACATATGTGGAGAAAGGATTTACACATGAACAAAATCGCACAAGATCAAGTCACATTATCACTTGCAAATCAAGAAGACTTCCCTTTGATGAAAAAGGAACTGCAAGATGCTTTTACAGCTGGCATCATTGATGCATTTGGGGATGCAGAAGGTGGACCAATTCCACCTGATGAATCGATTGATGAATCTTTTTATTCAGCTGAGAACCTTGTCTATCATATTTTACTAAATGGTCAAAAGGCAGGAGGGGTTGTTTTAAAAATCAACCATCACACACACCGCAATTCGGTGGACCTATTATACATTTCTTCATCATCTCACAGCCGAGGCATTGGTCAGGCAGCATGGAAAGCCATTGAGGCGCAATATCCAGAAACGAAGGTGTGGGAAGTTGTCACTCCTTATTTTGAAAAGCGCAACATTCATTTTTATGTGAACAAATGCGGGTTTCAGATTGTTGAGTTTTATCACTTGCACCATCCAGATCCGAGCTTGCCTCATGAGAACGATCAAGAAAATGACCCTTTAGCGCCTGAGACATTTGAATTTTTCAAATTTGAGAAAGTCATGAAAAAAGACCGTTCAAGTTCATAAAAAACTCCCCCTCATATGGGGGAGTTTCAGCGTGTAGACAAAACCTCGCATTCGCCAAGAACAAAAGCTGGTTATTTAAAAGAATGAATACGTGTATGATGCATATTTTGATTGTTACATTTGCCCCAACGGGCATTATCGTACAACGACTAGAGAAGGCTATAAGCAATATGCGTCTGATTCAGAGATATGCAAGTCCTGCTCGTTTTTAGATAACTGTACACAAAGTCAATTGGACGAAACTTCGTGGACTCAAAAAAGTTTCAATATAGGCGATGCTTACTTTCGCTGCCATGAATCTCAAAAAGCTAGCAAACTGGACATGGAAAGGACCATGTCCAGCCTAAGTCAACAGATAAATTTTATTAAAATCAGTGAAAACCCCTCATCTGGGGAGTTTTTATTTTGATATAATGTGAGGCCTTTCATCCGTCGCAAGAATCGCAAACAAATAATGATCTTTCCACTCCCCATTGATTTTTACATTTTGTCTAGATAGACCTTCTTTTTGAAAACCTGCCTTTTCAAGTACTCGTATGGAACCTATATTATGAGGCTGAACACCTGCTTCAATTCTGTGAAGATCCAGCACATGAAATGCCTCATCTAGCATGAGGGCAATTGCTTCAGTTGTGTAGCCTTTTCCATTATGTTTTTGATCAAGTCCGTATCCAAGCCAGGCGCTTTGAAGAACATCTCTGACAACACCAGATAATGTGATTGTGCCAATGAGCTGATGTGACGCGCGGTGGAAAATTCCTTTTGCATATGTTTCGTCTTTTTGGCGGCTTTGCTGAAATGTCTGAATTCGCTTCAATTGTTCGGGGATGGTGTAAAAATCCTCTTGTCTAAATGAAGTAAATGGCTGAAAGAACTCGCGATTTTCATATTCAAGTGTTGCCAGTGCTTCAGCATCGCTTTCTTTGAAATCTCTTAAATAGATCGATGTGTTGATCGTTTCCATGTCGTTCCCCCTTTTTTCTCTCTTCTTTTATCATACACTAAAAAAACACTACCCCAAGGAGAAAGGTAGTGTTCGTTACATTCATTCTAGCTTCTAATCTGACCATCACCAGATAGAAGCAGCTTTGTCGTTGTCAGTGCAGGAAGTCCCATCGGCCCTCTTGCGTGCAGCTTTTGAGTAGAAATGCCAATTTCAGCGCCATATCCTAGTGCACCGCCATCTGTAAAACGTGTAGATGCGTTATGATAAACAGCGGCCGCATCGACTTCGTTTAGAAAGATTTGTGCGTTTTTTTCATCCTCTGTTACGATGGCTTCTGAATGTTTCGTTCCGTACTGATCAATGTGGTGAATGGCGTCCTCAATTGAGTCAACGACTTTCACCGCAAGATCAAGACTTAAATACTCATCTGTCCAATCCACTTCCTCCGCAGGAACCGCTTCGGAAAAGAAAGATTGAGCGTCTTGATCTCCATGCACAGTGACATGATGCTGAAGGAGTGCTTCATTCAATGCTGCACCATTTTCTTTCAGCCAATCGCGATGAACGATCAGAGTCTCAAGCGCATTACAAACGGCCGGACGATTTGTTTTCGCATTGATGACAATCTGAATGGCTTTTTCTACATTCGCTGTTTGATCAATAAAGATATGGCAGTTCCCTGTCCCTGTTTCAAGAACTGGAATGGTCGATTCTTCTACAACTGTTTTGATTAAAGAAGCCCCGCCTCTCGGAATTAAAACATCGATCCATTCTTTTAGATGAAACATCGCTTGAACCGATGAACGGTCTGTTTGTTCAATAAACTGTACCGCATCACGAGGGATCTTTGTTTGATCCAATGCCTCATGAATGACGCGGACGATGGCTTTGTTGGAAGAAATAGCGGAGGAACCGCCTTTTAAAATCACTGAGTTGCCTGCCTTGAGGGCAAGCCCTGCTGCATCGACAGTGACATTCGGTCTCGCTTCATAGATCATCCCGATCACGCCGAGCGGTACTCTTCGGCTTTTCACATGTAAGCCGTTCTCAAGAGTCCATTCATCCAATATTTCTCCAACAGGATCTGTTAATCTCGTCACAAGCCGCAAACTTTCCGCAAACTCATGAATTCTCTCTTCATTTAACATTAATCGATCCATTAATGCTTCAGAGAAGCCCTTTTCTTTTCCTGCCTCTAAATCCTTTTGATTTTCCTGTAAAATAAAATCACTTTGCTGTTCGAGTGTTTCTGCTATTTTCAGCAGCGCCTCATTTTTTTCCTCTGTTTGAAGTAAACCTAGTTTTTTTGATACGTGCTTTGCTTTTTTCGCTTTTTCTTTGACCGATGTGACAACTTCAGCTGTCAGTGTCATGAAATTCCTCCCTTATGATTAGCAAACTGGTATTGATAAATCTAAATGACAAACAAACGCTTCAAGATCTACGACATGCACCACTTCATCCTGTAGCAAGTCACCGTTCAGTGCGAGTTCGTCGGACGCATAATTGACAATGCCAAGCCCTATTTCTCTTTCATCTTGATCTAAAATACGGACAACATCGCCTTTTTTAAACGAACCCTTTACATCGACTATGCCGTCAGAATCCAGACTTTTCTCACGATGCATGAGAAGCTCCTGTGTTTTCTCTTGAACAACGATTTCGCCTTTTGGGCCAGAATGAAAAGCAATCCACTGTTTTTTATAATTCAGCGGCGCTAAATTTTCGTCAGCTGTAAAATAAGTGCCGTCCTCTGTCCCATTAATGGCTTTGTCTAAAATGTGAGGCGTATCGGCTTTTCCCAAAAAGCCATTGATGCCTGAGGCCATTGAAATTTTAAAGGCGTCGAGTTTTGATTTCATTCCGCCTGTGCCAACGCTGCTTCCCGCATCTCCAGCGGCTGCTTCGATGTCTTCTGTGATTTCTGTGACTTCTAGAATTCTCTTCGCATTCGGATTTGTATGAGGGTTATCTTCATACAAGCCGTCAATATCAGATAAAATAGCGAGGAAATCCGCATCAATCAGTCCAGCTACTTTTGCAGACAATGTATCATTATCTCCAAATTTCAACCGATTGATCGTCACTGTATCATTTTCATTAATAATCGGGATGATCCCTCGATCTAATAACACATTCATTGTATTTCGCACATTTTGATAGCGCGTTTCATCTGAAAAATCGCTTCTTGTAATTAATAGCTGTGAAGCAATATAACCGTGCGATAAAAATAAAGTAGAATATGACTCCATTAAAAGCCCTTGCCCTATTGAGGCAGACGCCTGTTTTTCTGGCAGTGTTTTCGGTCTATCAATAAACCCTAATTTTCGGTAACCAGCTGCAACCGCACCAGATGAGACCAAAATGACTTCGTGTCCTTCATCTTTGAGTTTTACAATTTGATTGACGAGGTTTTCTAGTTTTTTTAAACTAATCTCACCTTGAAAGCTAGTAAGAGAGCTGCTTCCGATTTTCACAACAATTCGTTTTCTCTCTTTATCTGCGTACACCTTATCACTCCTGTATTGAGGCTCTATTTATATCGTTACTTTTTGTTTTTGCTGTTCACTTATTTCTTTTGATCGATTGGCGGCATGTTTGACGGCCTGTTTGATGGCTTCTCCTCCGCCAAAATCATCTAATGCATCTAGTCCTGCAGCAGTTGTTCCATTAGGTGACGTAATTTTTTCTCTGAGGACAGAAGGATTTTCAGCTGTTTCTTGCAGCATCTTCGCTGCACCGAGAAGTGTCTGTGTACCGATTTGACGGGACATTTCTTTTGATAAGCCAGCTTCTTCTCCAGCTTCTTCGATTCTTTCCATTAAGAAATAAAAATAAGCTGGACCACTTCCGGCAATTCCTGTGAAAATATCCATTTGCTCTTCCTGAATGGTATACACTTCTCCCATTTCAGATAAAAGAGCCCGACTCATGCTTACATGTTCATTTTTCACATAACGTCCAGCAGATAAAGCGGTCGCCGACGCCCCAATCGTACTTGACGTATTTGGCATTACTCGCATAACAGGCTGCCCTTCATGCAGCATGTCTTCAATATACGATGATTTCACACCTGCAAGTACAGACAGGATGAGCTGATCTTTCTGAATATGAGGTTTTAATGATTCAAGTGCTGTTTCAGCATCCTTTGGCTTCATTGCCAGGATCAACATATCCATTTCTTCAAAAGGAAATGAATCCATTGTGGCTGTTTGGATTCCGTAGCGTTTCGTTAGTTCGTTTAATCGCTGCTTATTTTGCTTGTTTGTTGCGTAAATTTGGCTGAGCGGCATCTGACCTGATCGCACAATACCTGCAATCATTCCTTCCGCCATAGAACCTGCTCCAATGAAAGCAACTTTCTTTTGATCAATGATATTGATCCTCTCCCTTGTTCGCTTTTTGTTCGTGTTTTTCGCACGTTAGTTATCGTAACATGATGAGAAATCGTGTCAAGAAAGAGCCAGCGCTTTTCAAAAGTCCCGAATACACGCTGAACAGCTTGCGGTATGTATGTTAGCCGTGTTTTTTAAAATCATCAATTTAGATCAAAAGAACTATACAGATTTGAATCATAGTACCCTTTCGTTCGACTGAATTCACCATTTTATTTTTGGTTTCGGTGACTTCAATTCTAGTTTTTAGAAAGCGTTATCATTTTGATGACTTTCTATTTTCCTATAGGATGAATGTGTTTGAATCTTTCGATTAGACTATTGACATATTTTAGAAAACATGTCCGTTGAAATGCGTTTTTTGTGGTGATACCGTGAAAGGGAAACAAGAGAAAAAGGAGCGTTCATAATGAAAGTAAAAGAAAATTACGTCAATGTCATCCCAATGAAAGAAATCCGATCTACAGATGACCTTCTTTTCCCATTCCCTATCTACAATGAATTACGATCGCAGGGTGATATTCGATACGATGAAACGAGAAAGTGCTGGGATCTCTTTCGATATGCTGATATTCAGTCCGTTCTGAAGCAGCCAAAAGTGTTTTCATCACAGCGAGGAAGAAGTACATCTAAAACGAGTATTTTAACAATGGACCCTCCAAAACATACCAAAATGAGAGCACTCGTCAATAAAGCCTTCACGCCAAAAGCGATCAAACAAATAGAAGAAAAGATCAAAGACTTGACCCATGATCTATTACATCAAGTAAAGGATCAACGGACCTTCGATATTGTGCAAGATCTGGCCGCTCCCCTACCTGTCATGATCATCGCCGAGCTTCTCGGTGCAGAAGTGAAAGACAGAGAGCTGATCAAAAAACATTCAGATGCTCTAGTTGCAGGAGCCAAAGATGATTCAAAAGAAGCTGTTCAAGCCGTTGTCGACATGCAAAAACAAGCAGAAAAAGAGCTGTCAGAGTACTTTGCTCATTTGATCCAAAAACGAAAAGAAACGCCAGCCGATGATTTAATCTCCCTTCTCATCCAAGCGGAAATTGACGGTGAGCGTTTATCAGAAAATGAACTGCTTGGCTTTTGTATACTCTTACTCGTTGCTGGTAATGAAACAACAACGAATTTAATCACAAATGCCGTACGACTTTTAACAGAGCAGCCGCATATCGCCGAATCAGTGCGGCAAGACCTGTCTCTCATTCCTCAATTGACAGAAGAAACGCTACGCTATTATCCGCCTGTTCAAGCGATTGGGCGAGTTGCAGCAGAGGATGTTCAGATTGCCGGTTCTCACATTGAAAAAGGAGACTATCTCATCAGCTGGGTGGCATCTGCGAATCGTGATGAACGGAAGTTTGACGATCCAGATACGTTTCGTCTTGACAGAAAATCAAATCCACATTTGAGCTTTGGCTTCGGCATCCATTTTTGTCTTGGTGCCCCTCTCGCCCGGCTTGAGGCTCATCTAGCACTTGAGATTTTACTCCGTACGTTTCGAGAAATCACCTGTGCGGCAGATCAGCTGAAACCGATTCAAAGCACGTTTGTGTTTGGGGTCAAAGAATTTCCTGTGCAGGTCACCCGTTTTTAAAAGTCCCTTCCATTAGGGGCTTTTTTCATATGCTTATCCTTACCTTCCTCGTCTGAACATGCTAAAATAAAATCCATATGTACAGTGATCACGGAATTCGGAAAGGAAGCTAAACGTATGACCGATTACACAGCAATGAAAGACGGAATATTCAAATCAGTTTGTTCGTTAGATTGCCCTGATCAGTGCGGTCTTTTAATACATAAAGAGAACGGAAAGATCGTTAAAGTTCAAGGAGATCCAGATCATCCAGTCACTCAAGGAAACATTTGCAATAAAGTGCGGAATGTCACAGCTCGTTTATATGATGAAAAACGTCTGACAACACCATTAAAACGTGTAGGTCAAAAAGGTGACCGGCAGTTTGCTCCAATTACGTGGGAAGAAGCGATTGAAACCATTCGTCAAAAATGGACAAAGCTGATCGAAGAAAAAGGACCAGAAAGCATTTTGCCTTACAGCTTCTATGGGAATATGGGGAATCTCAATGCAGAAGGAATGGACCGCCGCTTTTTCTATCGACTTGGCTCAAGTCAGCTAGACCGAACCATTTGTCAGTCAGCCGGAACAACTGGCTATAAATATACAATGGGCGCAAGCATCGGGACAGACCCAGAAGAGACCATTCATACAAAACTATTTATCTTTTGGGGCATCAATGCGGTTTCAACCAATATGCATCAAATCACGTTGGCACAAAAAGCTCGAAAGCAAGGGGCTAAAATTGTCGTCATTGATGTGCACAAAAACCAAACGGGCCGGATGGCAGATTGGTTCATCCCGCTTCGCCCTGGCACTGACAGTGCGCTAGCTCTTGGGATCATGCATGTCCTTTTTAAAGAAGACCTCACAGATACGTCATTTTTAGAGACTTACACGGTCGGTCACAATGAACTTCGCGAGCATGTGAAGCAGTACGATCCAGAAACGGTTGAACAAATCACGGGTGTCCCGAAAGAAGACATCATCACACTTGCGAGAATGTACGCAGAGACATCGCCGTCTCTCATTCGTATTGGCAATGGGCTACAGCATCACGATAATGGCGGTATGAGTATTCGAACCATCTCCTGCCTCCCTGCCCTCACCGGTCAATGGCTGCACAAAGGCGGCGGTGCGATGAAATCGAACTCTTCTTTTCTTAGTTATAATGAAATCGCTCTTCAGCGGCCGGAATTATTAAAGGAACGCGAGCCTAGAACATTTAATATGAATCAGCTAGGCAGCGTACTAACGAACGCAGAACCTTCTATTGATTCTCTTTTTGTCTACTCTTGCAACCCGGCTGTTGTGACACCTGAAGCAAATAAAGTAAGAGACGGTTTGATGCGGGAAGACTTATTTACGGTTGTCCATGACTTGTTCATGACAGAGACAGCCTCTTATGCGGATATTGTTCTGCCAGCGACCTCTGCCTTTGAAAATGAGGATTTTTATACTTCTTACTGGCATCATTACATTCAAATTCAAGAACCTGTTATAGAACGTTATGGAGAAAGCAAATCAAACACAGAAGTGTTTCGTCTTTTGGCTCATGCGATGGGCTTTGAAGATGAAGCCTTTAAAGACACAGATGCGGAACTAATGGAACAAGCTCTTCATCATCCTGAAAATCCGCACTATGAAAACATTTCATATCAAGCGTTAAAAGAGAAAAAGTGGATCAAAGCAAAACGAGGGCCTTTTGAAGATTTAAAGCTCCCTACCCCAAGCGGGAAAATTGAGCTTTACTCTGAACAAATGAAAAAAGATGGATATCCAGCCCTCCCAACCTATGTACCTTTATTCAAGGAAAGTGATTATCCACTGACGTTTATACCGGGACCAAACCATAATTTTCTTAATTCCACCTTCTCTCTTCATGAGAAGCATCAAAAGCTTGAGAAATTTCCGAAGCTTCATATGAATGAACAAGATGCAAAAGAAAGACAGATTGAAGATGGGGACATGGTTCGTGTGCTGAATGATCGAGGAGAATGCGAGCTCATCGTGTCAGTCGGACAAAATGTGTTATCTGGCGTTGTTGTCAGCCAGGGATTATGGGCAGACCAAAAAGGCAAAAAACATTTGGTGAATGGCCTCACACCTGATCGTTTGGCAGATATGGGCGGTGGTGCGACGTTCTTTTCCGGCAGAGTCGAAGTTGAAAAATTATGATAGAAAGAGCCAGGCGTTTTGCTCCCGGCTCTTTTCTTTGACTTTTTTAGTTGCCAATAAACAGCTGATTGGTCATCACATTTGCACTTCCGCTGCTTTGGTAGCCTTCTACAGTAAATGCCGTTTCATACATTTTCCCCATTGGCATCCCTAAGCTTTCCCATTTTTTAAAATGCGCACTGACGGAGACCGTTCCGCTTGTACGTTTCGTTTGACGTACACTCCAATATTGCTTGAAGGTTGCGATCCCGATAATGGAAGGCTGATTGACACGGGTTGTTTCATAAATGTCATATGTGCCCCCGTCTGCATAAAATGTTCCTTTATGTGTCCCTGTTGGACGGTATGTGCCCCATGAATCAACAATGTAGTATTCTGCTAATGGAGATTGTGTCCAGCCATAGACACATAAATAGGAATTCCCGACTGGGTTAAAACTTGCGTTGTAATTGATGGAGATGTTGCCAAGTTGATGGTGAGTTCTAGTGGAATCAAACTTTTTTCCTTTTCGAAATAAAGCATTTCCGATATTGTTCCAGCCTGCACTAAATGCCCCGCCGTTATTGAGTGTCATCGAGGTGTTTCCATAATCCTTCCATAATTCATAATCGTACCCGCTATGGTTACCCATTTCATTATTCGTAATGGTTCTCGCATGTGCTGGTACAGCCGTCAGTATAAGCGTCAGTCCAATACACATCACAAACAACAGTCTTAATTTTCTCAAATTCATCTTCCATTCCTCTCCTTTTTCATCCTTTTGATTCTGTCATCTCTAAGATGAAACGAATTCATCACCTCCTTTCATGCACCTTCTCACTACTAGATTATCGATACTGTGCTAGACCCACATGAATGTCTCTTGTGTTTGTATAAATGCTTTGATACAAACGAAAGAGATGATCATATACATCGACATGCTGTTGATTTGGTGTAAATACGGCTGCTTGTTGGATAAACTGATCCGCGCACGCCTCAAGTGACTCGTACCAGCCGCACCCAACTGCTGCAAGCATCGCTGCACCTAACGCAGGCCCTTGCTCATTTTCAAGCTGAATCACCTTAGCTTGAAAAATGTCTGCCTGCATTTGAAGCCATGTATGACTTCTCGCACCTCCACCAATGGACACAATAGCATCGATTCTTTTTCCGGCCTGCCTGAATAAAGCGATCGATTCATTTAATGAAAAAGTGATTCCTTCGAGCACAGCTCTAACCATATGCGCTTTTTCATGCCGGCTGTCTAATCCAATGAAGCTTCCACGAATGACTGAATCTGCATGAGGCGTTCTTTCCCCAACTAAATATGGCGTAAACAGCAATCCATTTGCGCCAGGCGCTATATCCTTTGCTCCGGCTAAAAGGGCTTTAAACGAATCATTTGGAACAAGTAACGATTTAATCCAATCGAGGCTATAACCTGCTGATAAAGTGACTCCCATTGTATAAAAAGCGTCTTTTTTTGCATGATGGAATAAATGCAAGTTTCCATTCAGCTCTCTGTTATGATTTTCTTCATAGGAAAGAATGACACCTGATGTGCCAATGCTGCATAGTGTGTGACCTGATGATAAAATGCCGGCACCAATGGCACCGCAAGCATTATCCGCTCCACCCGCAAAAACCTTCGCCTCTTCTGTCATCCCGGTTTCCTTTGCGATCTGCGGCAAAAGTGTTCCAACCTCCGCCTCCGATGAAACGAGCGGCGGGCAAATACGAATCGGAATATCAAAGGTTTGACAAATCTCCTCACTCCATGTTTGTTCTCCAATATCCAACAGTAACGTACCAGCCGCATCAGAATAGTCCATATGAATAGCGCCGGTTAATCGATATCTGACATAATCTTTTGGAAGTAAAAACAAATGGATTCGTTGATCAATTTCTGGTTCATGTTCCTTTACCCATAACAACTTTGGCAGTGTAAACCCTTCTAATGCCTGATTTTTTGTGATCGCTTGCAGCCTGCCTCCTAGCTTTTCTGTCATGCGCACGCATTGCGGTGTTGTTCTTGTGTCATTCCACAAGATGGCAGGCCTGAGCACCTGAAGGGATTCATCCAATAAAACAAGGCCGTGCATTTGTCCAGAAAAACTGATGCCTTCTACCTGCATTGACTGAACAGGCTTTCTCTCCATAAGTTCTGTCATCGCGGCCATCGTCTGCTCTACCCAGTCTTCAGGATTTTGCTCACAATAACCTGGTTTGCTTTGAATGAGGCGGTAAGATTTAGTCGTCTCGCAGCATACCTTCCCGCTCTCATCTACTAATATCGCTTTGACTCCGCTCGTTCCAAGATCAATTCCCATCACATACTTCATGTGTTCACTCCTTCAAAACAGCAGCCCGCTCCATTAATCTTCTAACAAATATTGATTCAATCTGGCTTTCAGCTGTTCCTCTCTGCCAGATTCGTTTCTGATGAGCGGATGTTTCAGTGCATATTCTTCTAATGTATGAAAATTTGCCGTTCCTTCTGAAATCTCCCGTCCAATTCCTTCAGAAAAACTCCGGTACCGGTGCTTGATCACATCTTCAAACACACGGTCTTCTATGAGTCTATGAGCCACCCGCAGCCCTTTTGCGAATGCATCCATCCCTGCAATATGGGCATACAGAAGATCTTCCAGTTCAAAGGAGGCTCTTCTGACTTTTGCATCAAAATTGAGACCGCCTGTTCCAAGTCCGCCATTTTGCAAAATTTCATACATGGCGAGTGTTGTGGCATATAAATCCGTTGGGAATTCATCTGTGTCCCAGCCTAGAAGGGAGTTTCCTTGGTTGGCATCAACGGAACCGAGCAGTCCATGAATTCTTGCTACACGCAGCTCATGCTCAAACGTATGACCCGCTAATGTCGCATGATTGGCCTCGATATTTAATTTAAAGTGTGTATCCAATCCATATTGTTTTAAAAAGGCGATCGATGTCGCTGCATCCGTATCATATTGATGAGTTGTCGGTTCCTTCGGCTTTGGCTCAATTAAAAATTGACCTGTAAATCCAATTTCTTTTGCATAATCGACCGCCATATGCAAAAAGGTCGCCAAATGGTCAAGCTCTCTTTTCATATCTGTATTCAGTAGTGTGTCGTAACCTTCTCGTCCTCCCCAGAAAACATAATTCTCTGCGCCGAGTTCCTTTGCTGTTTCGATGCCCTTTTTCACTTGTGCAGCTGCATAGGCAAATACATCTGCATGACAGGATGTGGCTGCACCGTGAACAAATCTTGGATGCTTAAACATATTAGCCGTGTTCCATAGAAGCCGAACCCCGCTTTGCTGCATGTAATCTTTCATTCTTTCTATGATGATGTCTAACTGCTGATTGGTCTCTTGAAGCGTGTCGCCCTCTGGTGCAATATCACGGTCATGGAATGAAAAATACGGAACATCCAATAGATCAAAGAGCTGAAAAGCCACTTCCAATCTAGCTTTCGCCAAATCCATTCCACTATAAGAATCCCAAGCTCTTTTCATCGTGCCAGTTCCAAACATGTCTGTTCCATCAGCAGTCAGTGTATGCCAATAAGCGACGGAAAATCGCAGGTGGTCTTTCATTGTCTTTCCGCCAATCATTTCGCTCGGATTATAATATTTAAATGCGAATGGGTTCTTTGAATGTTTTCCTTCATATTGAATGTTGCCAATCCCCTGTAAACTACTTAACGAAGTCATATTTGATTTGACCATAAGTGATTCCCCCCTATATATTCACTTAGTAAGTTGATTCAACAAACGAACAAACGAGTTTACCAACTAATCTCTTTGAATTTTCCATATTTTTTAGTTTTTTAGAAATATTTTCGTTATAATAAAATGAAAAGCATGTTTTATAGAGAATGAACACGATAAAAAGTGGCTTTTCTTCACTTAATCTAAAGACGAAACAAATGGAGTGGATACAATGGATATTGCGGATCAGAACTTTGTGAAAAAAATAAATCAAAAGCTATTGCTAAACGAAATTCTGCACCATGCACCAATTTCCAGAGCAAAATTATCTGAACGCACTGGGTTAAATAAATCGACCGTTTCTTCTCAAGTGAGTACATTAATGAAAGAACATCTTGTTTATGAAATCGGTCAAGGCGAATCTAGCGGCGGAAGAAGACCCGTGCTTCTCATGTTTAATAAACGTGCAGGTTACTCTATCGGCATTGATGTCGGTGTTGATTATGTCAACGGCATTTTAACAGACCTTGAAGGGTCGATTATTCATGATGAGCAGCTCAAGCTCCCATCCAGCACACCTGATGTGACCGTCCGTATTTTAATTGAATTGATTCAGCAGTTACGTTCACACATTCCTTCTTCTCCATACGGGCTGATTGGTATAGGGATTTGTATACCAGGTCTGGTCGATGCAGATGAACAAATTGTGTTTACGCCTCATTCAAAATGGAAAAATGTCGATCTAAAAACAAGTCTCCAAGACACATTCCAAGTACCGGTTTTTATCGAGAATGAAGCAAATGCCGGTGCGTACGGTGAAAAAATCTTCGGTGCTGCTAAACATTATGACCATCTGATCTATGCAAGTATCGGCACTGGAATTGGAATAGGCATCATTATCAATCATCATTTATATAGAGGCACGAACGGTTTTTCTGGTGAAATGGGACATATGACGATCGACTTTAATGGACCGACATGTAGCTGCGGAAATCGTGGTTGCTGGGAACTGTATGCATCTGAAAAGGCACTGTTCCAATCGCTCCAAACAGATGGTCAGCCATTCACCTATCAAGATATTGAGCGGCTGGCGAAGTTAAATGATATGAAGACACTCAATGCCTTGCGTAACTTTGGCTTTTACATTGGGGTAGGTCTCACAAACGTTCTGCATACCTTCAACCCACAAGCCGTTATTTTACGAAACAAGGTCATTGAATCTGAGCAGGCCGTTCTAAGTGTCATTCAAGATGAAGTATCCTCTAGAATGGATGCACAATTCAGCTCACGGGTGGAGCTGCTTCCTTCATCATTAGGACAAAACGCACCAGCCTTAGGGATGACATCTCTTGTCACTGAAGCTTTTTTGCGTGATGTCACGCCTTCACCATAATGGAATACATGTTAAAGAGAGACAGCCTTTAGAGTGTTGTCTTTTTTTATTCAGTTTCTTCGTATCGAAAATACTTAAAATCGGCAGGCAGACGTTCGCCGCTTGTGTCTTGGCACTGCATTCCGACAAAAGCCCCTGTAAAGAACCCCCCTCCTCGAATAAAATCATCTGATAAATGGGTCGATTCAAGCGGTATATCTATTTTTTTCCACTCTTGTTGATCAAAAGAATAAGAATACGTGTACGTCTCTTTCTGAACAGTCACTTTTAAATACACATACGGAATCTCGTCTGGGATGATGATTTTTTTAATTAGCGGCTGAGAAAAGGCCAGATTTTCACACACAGATAACTCAAGGATACGGCCAAGCGCCTCGTCATAAGTCACCTGAAGTGCAGTCCAATTTTCCGTATTATAATAATTCACAAGACCTGCCGCTTGCTGAAAGTTTTTCGGAAAGAAGGAAACCGCTGTCTCTGCTTCAAAATAAAAGCTTTGCCAGCGCCTCGCAACAAACGCTTGGGTAAATTTAGACGTTAAAGATTCCTGCCCATACAGCCTTAAATGATGAGGATTTTCCGTCACTGAACCAATCTGATCCGTAAATGGGATTCTTAATGTTTGAAAATGTCTATTTAACGATGAATCTTTAAATTCATCGACTATGTGATAGGTTGGAGAGAACTCTTTTACGCTCATCGCAGGCGCTTCAACCTCTAGGAGCCCCTCTTTTCCGCCTACCACATACGGCCAGCCATCTTTCCATTCAAGCTTTTGTATGGCTGTCTCTCTTCCTAAAGGGCACCAGCCTCTTTGCTGAAAAATGGATTCCTTCCTTGAATGAATTGGGCGGCCAGTCAGATGAGCCATATACCATTCATTTGTATGCGTTTGTACAATAGAAGCATGCCCGCATTTTTGTAGTGGATGGCTAGGCGCATGAAAAGCCGTTAAAATTGGGTTGTCAGGATGAACCTCGTACGGCCCATCAATACGCGAGGAACGGGCGATTGTGGCTGCATGTTCGTAACGTGTTCCCCCTTCAGCTGTTAATAAATAATAGACATCATTGATGTAATAAAGATGTGGGGCTTCTGTCAGTTTGATTGGCGTGCCTTTAAAAATGACCTTCCGCTCACCGACCAGTTTTTTTTCAGATACACTATATTCCTGCAAGGCTATACCTGCAAAGGAGTGATGTTTTTCTCGATGGTCCCACAGCATATTCAACACGTATTTCTTTCCGCTTGGATCATGGAACAAGGAAGGATCAAACCCAGAACTATTGAGCCGAACCGGATCGCTCCACTCGCCATCTACTTCGTCAGCTGTGACCAAATAATTATGACCATCCTTAAACGGACCATCTACTACTTTAATATCTGAATAGATGAGCCAAAACTGACCATCCGCATAACTTAAACACGGCGCCCATACCCCGCCGGAATCAGGATTTCCTTTCATATCGAGTTGAGAAATTTTTTGCAATGGACGCGCGACGAGCCGCCAATGGACGAGATCCTTCGAATGATAAATTTGCACCCCTGGGAACCATTCAAATGTAGAAACCGCCATGTAATAATCCTCTCCCGCACGGCAAATACTTGGGTCAGGGTTAAACCCTTTGAGCACTGGATTAGTAATCTTCAATTGAACTTCCTCCTCTTTCAGAGAACTACATTTTAAAGTCGTCCATATGATCGATATACACCTTGTCTCTATTCTCAAGCTCTCGTACGACTTTTTTATGTTTTTCTTCATCTAGGTTATAAAAATTAATATCAACCATCGCTAAAATTAGTAAGCATACAGGAATCACCGTTGTCGTGATTAAAATGCCCAGTAAAGCTTCTGGTGTTTGCACTTGGTTTGCAATATAACCAAATCGGTCAAGGACAAGCCCTGGAACGATGCCGCCTAAGGCCATCCCAAATTTAAAGAAGAAGCCAATCACTGCGTAGATCAGTCCACCCATTCTTTTCCCTGTTTTATATTCACCATATTCAACGGTTTCAGGAATGAGTGCCCACATGTAAGCACCTGCTGTAATACTCCCTGCAGCCGCAACGAGCCTGAAAACAAGTATTAAAGTGATTTGACTCGGCGGGATCACAAGTAATGCAAGAAGGCCAACAATATTCAGCAATAATGAATAATTCAGCAGCTTTTTCTTTCCTAACAACTTGTGCAGCTTAGGAATAAACGGCAACACCATTAAAGCTGGCAGACTGCCAATCAGGCCGTACCACTTCACTAAATCTTCTCTGCCGAGGTTATACGTCACATAATAAATCCCGACTGAGTTGCTGATCGAGTTCACACCAAAGATAATGATAAAGAAAATGCTTAGCACAACAAGCGGACGATTCACTCGTAACTGGACAAAGAGATCACTGAACTTGATCTTTTCCTCTGGCTTTTGAAGCGTGACGCGCTCATTCGTACTTTTAAAACAGAAAATCAGTAATCCGCCCCCAAGTACGCCGAGAAATGCCATCGTGATCTGCCAGCCAAGTGCTGTATTTCCTGTTGTATCACCCAAAAACGTCGCAAGAAACGGAACAAAAAAAGCAACAACTAAACCACCGAGATTTGCAAAAAGCATACGAACAGACGTAATACTGACGACCTCTTGGTTATTTCTTGTCATTGCGGAAGTTAAAGCACCATAAGGAACATTGATGAACGTGTATGTAAGCGATAAACCAACATACGTGATGTACGCATAAATGAGTTTTCCCATTTCGGAAAAATCCGGTGTCGTAAAACAAAGAATGGCAAGAACGGCAAAAGGTAACGCACCAAATAACAAATAAGGTCTAAACCGGCCAAAACGGCTGTTCGTTCGGTCAACCATCGCCCCAATAAACGGATCTGCAAGCGCATCGATGGCCCGAACCACCAAAAACATTGTCCCTGCTGCTGCTGCTGATAATCCATAGACATCCGTATAAAAAAATAATAGATACGTAGAGACAGTTGCATAAATTAAATTACATGCGAAATCTCCTGAAGCATACCCCACTTTTTCAGACATACGAATCTTCTTTAAATTCTCACTCACCATGAGTTTTCTCCCTTCTTCACTTAGCCTCTTCTAACGGACAGATGGTGCAGGGCAGCAGCAATCAATAGGTCGAAAATAAAGCGCTTTCAATTCGTTGTAAAAATGAAGCTGAACATCTCTTTCTTTCAGCTTAGCCCACATAGCAGCAAATCATTCGCTTTACACAATAGATCAATAGATGATCGACATCTTAGTTTATCGATTAAACAAACTAAGATGAATTCATTTTATAAAATATGATCTGACTTTTCAATATTTTTTGAAAAAATAATCCAAATAATTGATTTCTTGTCATTTTTTCTATGATATGAGGATATGAACCTTCTTTTTTTCTTCCAAAAACAAAGAGAACTCAAATAATGGTTGCATTCATACCAATCCCATGCTATATTAATCAAGCGATGAGCTGAATTGTGTAAGTCGGGTAACACGTCTCTTTGAGACACACACGAATGTGGCGTGTGGTTATTCCGCCTCAATACGCAAAAGACATCTTCTGATGAAGATGTCTTTTTTCTTACCCTATTTTGGTGCCATTTTCAACCGGCTCATCGGTGGCAAGCAGGACAACGTCTTCTTTTGACGGCATGCCTCCTAAGACAAGCACCTCTGATTTAAACCCGGCAATTCTTCTTGGCGGGAAATTGACCACTGCAATAATTTGTTTCCCAGTGAGATTCTCAGCCTGATAACGTTTTGTCAGCTGTGCACTAGATTGTTTTATGCCAATCTCATCCCCAAAGTCAATCTTCAGCTTGAAAGCAGGCACTCTTGCTTCTGCAAAAAATTCTGCTTCTACTATCGTCCCAACGCGAATGTCTAACGCTAAAAACTGTTCAATATCTGCCATTAGAATCTCTCTCCCTTTCAATCTTTCATAAAAAAGGTCACATTTTTCTTCTGCTAGATGACCACTTGTCTTCCACTAATTTCTTTATTGTAGCACACCCTACTCTTCTAAAAGAAAGGGTTAAAAAGCCTATTCATTGAAAATCCTTTTTAGTTTACATAATGATTTTATAGTAGTCTATTAAATATTTGCATCATGAAAATGAATTCGGTAAAATGGCAAATAATCCTACTGCTTCCTCTCGAATATTTCAGGGAGGGTTAACACTTGTTTACATTATCAGATATGTGGACGTTTTGCTGGTCGTTTTTCGTCATTCTTCCTATCGTTGCCATCTTGCATCAGCTGGGCCATATTGTAGTCGCCTGGCTGTTTGGAGCAAAGGTTTCGTTTGCGCTTGGCAGAGGCAAAAAAGTATTGAAAATAGGCGTCGTTGAAATTAGAAGAATCTATTTTCTAGATGCATTTTGCCACTATGAAGAAATGAGGAGAAATAACCGTTTCTCACACATTCTTGTCTACTTAGGCGGATCATTATGCAACCTGCTCAGTGTTCTCATATTGAACACAATGATCGCCAACGATTTCCTGCCAGAACATCAATTTTTCTATCAATTTGCTTACTTCTCAGTCTACTATGTATTTTTTGCTTTACTGCCAGTACAGTATGCAGATCATCATCCGAGTGATGGGCAAGCGATTGTGAACATCATTCGTCACGGTGAACCATGCGACATCATTGATTAAGATGAGTGGCTTTCACTGTCGATTTGATACTGAATCGTTAAAAAAGGAATACCGAATAGCTTCATTTGATGAATTGCTGTGAGACTTTTTTCCGTCTCCGGTTTCATATGAAAGCTTTCTTCCATTGGCAGTTTCATGGTGATGAAAGACGTATGCAAATACAATCCTTCATCACCCGTACTGCCTTTTGGACTTTTACTTTTTAATAGAAAATCTTCCTTTTCATTCAAAGGTTTTAAAATAGCCGTAAGCTGTGAAAAAGGAAGCGGCAAAGCAATATTCATATAGACTGTCTCTTCATCATGGTGCTGGGCATAGAGCGCATAAAAGACTTGCTCGCCTTTCTCATTGCGCCTGATCCACACACGTACATTCTTCCTTTCTTCAAGAGGATGTTGAAATCTTGAAAGACTCCCCGGCATTTCATATGGCATTCGTGATGACCCTAAATAGAGCTGTCCTATTTGTCTAAAAACAGGTTGAAGCAAAAAGACAAACGGCCTTACCCACCAATGAAAACAGACGGCTGCTTTTAACGTAAAGGACATCGGGTCCTCATAAAATCTGCGAATAACCGGTGACACACTCTCTGCTGAAAATGCCTTTCCATTTAATTGGTCAAGAGAATCGACTAAACCAATCTTCTCATCATGCTGCATGTCGTCATGTTGAAAAGACATGATCTGAAAACGACCGTGAACTCTCGATACCGGAAAATCCTTCTGTTTCAATCGATCAGCTGGTCTTTCAATCAACCATCCAATGAGGCCTGGTAAAATAACCAAACTTGCATTGATACTGCCATGAAACCAAATCATTTGATCCATGCTGATGTAGGTAACATGTAAAAGCATTCCGGCAGAATAAAGGAATGATAGGACGATCGTTCCCATTAACATGATGCTAGAAAACACAACAAACCCTTTTGCGACAGTTGAACGAAAAGAAGTTTTCATACACAAAATTCCATACAAATAAAGTGCGATCACATACAAAATGACGCTGAACGTATCAAACAGGCGAGAATAGCTGATTCCAACAGCTATCATCACTGGCGACAGTAAAATAACCCAGCCACCCACTTTGTATAGCGTCGTCTCTTTTTTCCGCTGCCTTCCTAATAAGCCATAAAAGATTGGGATAAAAAAAGCCGAATAATGAAAATGAATAGCTGTCAAAAGAACAATCATCGGTGAAAATGTCATCACTTGTATATCTGCTATGTACAGCCAGAACCAAAGCCCACCTAGAGCGATATACATACATGCGCCATCGATCATCAGCTCATGAAGCGGATGATCCCCTCTTTTCAGCAAACGGGTGAAACCAAATAAAGCCAGAATCATTGTAAAGAAAAGCCATCCCAATGCAAGCCAAAGAGAATGATAGATGAATGCGCCTGTTGCACATAGAGCTGCTACTGGAAAGGCTTTCATTATGAAGCCGATCAGCCCCTCCTGCTGCCGTTTCTTCTCTTCCTGATAAAAAAAGTGTAAGAAAGCGGGAAGAAAAAATAAAATCGCAATCAAAACAAAAAATTCTGGTATGGGAGCTGTCGTCAAACTTGTAAAGAGAAAGCAGGACATCAACACGATGCTACACATCAAATGCCATTTATTCATAAGGTGACACCCTTTCCGTAAACCGGCCCTTATAAGTAAAAAGAGTGCCAAAAAGGCGATTTTTCACTTGAACATCAATCGTATACTCACCTGCACGCTCGTCGTACCCTTCTGTTACATCAGATTCACCGTAAAGCCAAGAAGGCAGTGGCCACTCCCGCCCAAACAGCAAAAACTTTTGCTTACCTGATTGAATGTGCAAGAACCCTTTTTCCGTGACTGTAAAATGAAGCTCTGACACAAGAAGCCTAGGTTTTCCAAAGTAGTCCAGTACTTGATGGCTCTTCTGATCAATGATCATATCTGCATCAAAATGTCTTTCCTTGTCAGGAAAATAGAACGTTCGAAACCAGTGCATCCCTTCTTCTCCCTTACTTGTCGTAAAAGGCTTGTTCACAATATGGAAGGGAATATTTCGCCCTCTTTCAGGAAAAAAACAGCGAAACAATGGGCCGATTTTGAATAACAATCGGATGAGCTTTGTCCCGCCTCCTATTTCCTCCATGATGCCTTCGGCCGTAAACGCGCGGTTATAACGTTCTTTTAATGTTGGATGCAGCTTATCGTAGTCCTTTACTTGATGATGATGAACGACCATGTCTACCTCCCCTTTTTCGTTTGATCGAAAACACATCTACACAATCTTTTAAGTTGATCATTCCTGCAACAGATAAAATCAAAAATGCACTCAGCACCAGCGGCTCGTGCAGAGTCGTTTCTGGCGATAAAATCCCTATACCAAGCATCAGCAACAGAAAGATGCTTTGAAGGATGAATATATATTTCTTTGGCAGTTTAGGCATGAGCCATGATACACCTAATAGCGCATAAAACAATCGAAATCCGGTGCTATGTTCAAAAGCAGAAGGTGAAAAAGGAATGATCGCTTGACATAACCAGACGATAGCAAACAACAAACAAATGCCATAATGGGCAAGTGTTCTCTCTAGCAGCAACCGGGGATGCGTGCCCTTTTCAAGCCACGTCTTTAATGCGCCAAAGCTAAAGGCAGTCATAAACCCCATCATTGGTCGAAAAAACAAACGGTCTGCCCATTTCCACCCTTTTCCTTCCTTTGTTTCATAATCAAATTGCGTTTGAAACACAATGTGATCATTCGTTTTCATGTATTTCCAATACCCTCCGCCTTCTTTGATGAAAGACAAAGGGTGTGATGATTTAAATTGAAGTGAGGATGCTCTTTCATGACGCTCATCCTTCACGCTCGTTCGATACGCTCCTGTCCCAGTTACACTAATGCCGAATCCAAGGTGTTTCTCATACAAAAAGGATTGGGGCTGTTCATCACTAGGTCCATTTAATGAAATGGTCGAAAATCGCAAATCCCATTGTTCATGAAGCTTTGGATTTTGCGTATACTCCCATACTTTTTCAATAGGTGCTTGAATGGTTGTTTCCACATAAACAGGCTTTCTTTTCATCTGCCTCTACTCCTCTATGTGAATTATTTCACATAATAAGCATACCATATTTCACAAAACTGTCAAATCTTTATTGGTTTTTTGCCCAAAAAATGTTTTGATTTGTTTACATCTCCTTCATCATATCGGTTCGATACATAAAAAAGACCTGTCAATGAGACAGATCTTCTTGCTCTTTGATGCCTGCAATATAAAGACGGACCGCATAGCTCACACTATCTTCAAGGTGTTCTTTCCGTTGAAATCCCTTTTTATTTGAAATATCTCCAAAACCGTGCAGTAAGCTTCTGAGCCCTCTGACGACATGCGTCATGTCCTCTTCTTTTACACCAAAACGAGACATGATGGATTGGACAAAATCAGCAAGATTCTCTGCAGCCACACTGACTTCTTTTTCATTCATATGTGAAAAAGCAGCCTCATAAAGACCGGGATGCTGACGAACAAATTGAACATATTGTCTTGCAAATGCTAAAACAGCGTCTTCTTTTTCCAGCCCCGCTGTTACTTGTTTGCCGGCCTCACAAAGCATTGTCAGCCCCTTGACAGCAAGAGCTGCCTGTATTTCATGAAGACCGGATATATGGTTGTAAAGAGATGGTGGTCTGATGTTAAGCCGTTTGGACAATGTAGCAATGGTCAAAGCGGAAAAGCCCTCTTCATCGACAAATTCGATGGCAGATTCAACAATTTTTTCTTGTGTGATACCCATTCTTGGAGACATGGCTTACTGTCCTCCCTTTTGTAGCTGCTGCTTCCTTTTTTCGATAGCGGCTCTGAGCTTTGCCTCAGGCTCTATGATGAGATCACCATGCCCTGCTGCGAGACAAGACAAGGGAAGTGCCAGTAATTTTTCAGCGCTTTTTAGTGCTGTTTCTGCATCCCAAGTGGCAAAAGCCGGGAATGGGAAGGTGAAGCGAAACTCACCCGTTACAAATAAACCGCCTTTTGTCACAACTGCATCACCCGCAATGACAACCCCTGACTTTTCATCGTATAAAGAGATGCTTCCTGGTGTATGTCCTGGTGTGGCAATGACTTTCAGTGGCCCAATCTCGTCCCCTTCTTCAACAAGCACGTCTGGTTTTGTGTGAATGTCTTTTGAAAAACTGCCTTTGACTTTTTTCTCTGGCTCACCAGGAAGTAAAGAGAAATCGCCAGCAAACAGGCGAGCATCTCGTTTCGATAAATAAACAACTGCCTCTGGAAAAGCCTTTTTCACTTCATCTAGTGCGCCAATATGATCCATATGACTATGAGTCAGAATAATTTTGTTAATGGGTTTGTTTAATTGATGTGCAAATTCAATTATCGAGCTTGCTGCCATTTTCAAAGCTGCATCAATTAAGATGAGTTCATTCTCTTCCTCAAATACATAACAATTTACCGGAAAAATACGCGGCATTAATGTAAGCTGGTGCAAACGGTCAAATGTTGTCAATCTCATCTTGTTTTCCCCCTAAAACTAATGTCGTTAGTTTTATATTAACTAATAGCATTAGTTTTAGCAACTATTTTTTCATCGACTGCAATATAAATATCAATTTGCGCTTCTTTTGGATCAATCGATCGTTCGTCGTACCATTCAAAATCGCCAGTATATGTTCGCAAATAACGCTGATCCCAACTCCAAATCTGCTGCCATGTTTCAAACACAACCTCTTCAATCGGGCCCTTTCTCGTTTGAAATCTTGCGTAGGTGGAGCCTGGAATCTCTTTTGCATCTTGTGCTAGCTGCTGGTCAACCAATTGCCCCGCTGTGAACAAATAAGCGTCATTTTCATCCTTTTCATAATCTGAATACAGCCCTATGACTGGCGGATGTCCTCCGCGAAGCTGCTGCGTGAAAAATTGCTGCCAAAGCGGTGCAATCTTCCGCTCGTTTGTTTGCTCCATTTCGTTTGTTGTTCGAACAGATAATCCCTTGATCCATTGTTTCTGTAAAATCACGATATCGTACATACATTCTCATCTCCTTTTTTTCCATCATATAAAAAGAAACCTGACAACATCGTGTCAAGTTCCTTTTGGTTTTTGAAATTGTTTCAACTTGAGATCAAATGCTTCCCGAACGGATAGCGGAGAGACAACCTCGACATCTGACCCTAAATAAAAAAGAAAGCTATATAACCAATCATCCTGAGGCAACGTGATTGTGGCAAGATACGTACCATCTGCACATACGGTAAATTCATTTTCATCTATCCATTCCTTCACTTTACCAACAGAATCTTCAGTCAACCTGAGCGTTAGTGTACTGACGGAAGGTTCTTCGTGCCAAGAATCATTCCAAGGCTTTTCTTCATTTTTTATTCGTTTAGGAAGAAAGGATACTGAATGCGTGATAAGGTCTGACATTCTTTTAAGTTTAAACAGGCGAAACGCTTTTTTCACGCAGCAATACGCATACAAATACCAGTGTCTTCCTTTTAAGACAAGTGTATAAGGCTCTACTTTTCTAGGAAGTGTTTCGCCTTTTGCATTGCGGTAGGTGAACTGGATATATTGATGAGCTGAGGCAGCGGTATGAATGAGCTGGAGCTTCTTTTCTAAGTAGCTGTCTTTCCCCCAAGAGCTTAAATCAATAAATACATGTTGCTGTTTTTCATTTTGAGGCGGAATCAGGGATTTCATTTTCTTTAGTACATGTTCACTTTCTTTAAAGATGTATGCACTCGTAATGCCTTCAAGAGCTGTTAAAATCAGTTCAATATCATCATCGGTGAATAATTTTTTCTCTAGACGATAGTCGTCAACGAGTGAAATTCCACCCCCTGCGCCTTGTTTTGTGACAACTGGAATCCCCGCTTGATTAATCGTATCAATGTCACGGTATATGGTTCTCACGCTCACTTCATGTAGTTCAGCGAGGTCTTTCGCCTGTACTTGCCGTTTGCTAATCAGTATCATCACAATGGACAAAATGCGATCGATTTTCATGACTTTTCCTCTTTTTCATAAATATAGGTTTTGATTTGATAAAAAAAGAAAGAATGGTAATGATAAGTAACAGCCAGCATTCGTTTACATCCCTGCTTGTGCAGGAGGAGGTTGCATCATGACACATCACGTATGGCAGTTGTTCATGATCGGGATCGTCATGCTCGTCTGGATCATCATTCGAATGAATCGAATGAGACGCTATCAGCTTGTGCGCCCGGTAAATCTTTTCATGAGAATGTATGTATTTAGTCTCACTGCCCTTATTCTCTTATCAGAAGGATGGCAAAATCACAGTATTTTTATCTATGCCGTCATTGGCATGATCTTCGGGAGCAGTCTCGCCATTCACGCCTATCAGACGATTCAGATGAAATTAGAAAATGGCCGGCTGTATATGAAAACAAGTAAATGGATTGAAAGCTTTATTTTATGTTTGTTTTTATCTAGGCTTGCATTTAAATCAGTCAATCTGACAACACATGCGATCACCAAAATGGATATCGTTGAATTGTATCAGCATATTGTCAGTGATGATGCGCTGACAATACTCAGCTTTTTCCTTCTAGCGGCTTACTATATTGTGTTTTCTTATCAAATGATGAAAGCAAATAAACGATCAACCCAAGTACATCATGCATAAAAAACCTTCCTATATAAAAGTAGGAAGGTTTTTTCTCAATCATGCTGTGCATGGTGTATCATTTGTTCAAGCACTTCCATCACATGCTGATCTTCAGGACTGTAAAAAATCGAGGTCCCTGCTCGTCTAGATTTCACGAGACGAAGATTTTTTAAAAAGCGCAGCTGATGAGATACGGTTGATTGCATAAGGTTTAGTGTTTCTGCTATATCATTTACTGAATGTTCACCTTGAGACAGCAAATGCAGAATACGAATACGCGTCGGATCAGATAAGGCTTTAAATGTTTGGGAGACAAGAAATAGACTTTCTTCGTCCAGCTCCATCCGTTCCTGTTCTTGATTTGTATTCAGTTCTTCCTTCATTTCGCTTCACCTTTCTTGTCAGTCAACTCACGACTTATTCTATGTATCATCATATACCAAAACGTGTAGCATGCAAAGCTTCCACACCTTTTGAAAAAAGATTTATTCAAATAGCATTGACACGTGGTAGCATTCTTTTTAAAATGAGCATTATTTATTCATTTTTTTAGAGGAGCTGATAGGCAAATTGACTGAAGAGCCAAGACTAAAACGCAGCCTGACTGTTTTTCCACTTGTTGTGATCGGGCTTGCTTATATGGACCCACTTGTCGTATTTGATTCATACGGCATTGTTGCTCAGCTGACGAAAGGACACGTTGCTGCAGCTTATATCTTTACTTTACTGGCATTACTATTGACAGCGCTTAGCTATGGGAATATGGTGAAGGCTTTTCCAAAAGCAGGATCTGCATATACATACGCGCAAAAAAGTATTCATCCTCACGTCGGCTTCCTTGTAGGCTGGACACTATTGCTGGACTATTTATTTTTGCCTATGGTGAATTTTGCAATCGGAAGTGCATATTTAACCGCAGCCTTTCCTGATGTACCTCATTACATTTGGATCATCATACTTGCTATCGCCATAACGACTGTCAATGTGATCGGTATACGTCTTACAGCCAACATTACAGCGCTTTTTGTGACCTTTCAGGTGATTGTCGCTGTGACATTTGTTGGGTTTATTATTTATGGGCTCACGCAGCATGCAGGCACGGGAGAGATACTATCAACCCGTCCGTTTTATTCAGCGAGCTTAGATCCCGCCCTTATTTTTTCCGGCGCGACGATTTTATGTTTTTCTTTTCTAGGATTTGATGCGATTTCGACCATGTCTGAGGAAACAATTAAACCAAAAAGAACGATTCCTCTCGCCATATTTTTAACGGTCGCTATTGGAGGTGTGCTGTTTACCCTCACCTCTTATTTTTTACAGCAGGTGTTTCCAAATTTTCAACAGTTCAAGCATCCAGATGCGGCATCACTTGAAATTGCAGAATTTGTGGGCGGCGCGTTTCTCCACTCATTCTTTTTAGCCGGCACCATGGTCGCTGTCATCTCTTCCTCCCTATCATCACATGCGAGTGCCGCAAGACTCTTGTATGCGATGGGAAGAGATCAATCATTACCAAAGCGTTTCTTCGGTTATATTCACCCAACATTGAAAACGCCTGTATTTAATATTTTATTAATTGGTGTTTTTTCGTTAACCGCAGTTGTTGGTGAGCTTGAGGTCATTTACTCGTTTATCAGCTTCGGGGCATTAATTGGATTTACGTTTGTTAACTTGTCTGTTTTCGCTTACTATTTCATCAAACAAAAACAAAGAGGTGTATTAAACACACTGAGGTATGCCATCATCCCTCTTTGCGGAACGGCTTTTTGTATTTGGCTCTTAACAAGCATCAGTACAAATGCATTAATCATCGGCATGGTGTGGCTCATGATCGGTTTTGTTTATTTCTGCTATAGACTGAAAACAAGAACAGAATTTACGTTTGGCTATGATTGAATATAAGGTTTTCACTTGGTATCCTGTGCAGGATATGGCATAATATAAAGGCTGTACTTCCCTTTTAAAAGCGGGGCAAAACAGGGGTGAACTGACCTTGAAAAAGAAAAAAACAGGATGTTTTGCCATTTCAGGCTGTTTCACGATTTTTCTGTTTGTTTGCGTATTAGCGGCCATTGTCATTTCCTTTAATCAAAAGGAGTTAAAAAAGCTGCCGATTGATACGGAATCAATTGTTTTGTCGAGACTGGATGATTACAAACCGCTTGTAGAAACAGAGTTAAGAGATCAAGATTTAGATCAATATACCGCGTTAATTCTCGGTATGATGTATCAAGAATCAAAAGGCAGAGGCGGAGATCCAATGCAGTCCTCTGAATCTCTTGGTTTGAAACGAAATGAAATCAATGACCCTCAGAAAAGCATTAAACAAGGAGTCCATCATTTTTCGACCATGTACAAGCATGGGAAGAAAAAAGGCGTTGATTTGGAAACCATTATTCAAAGCTATAACATGGGAATCGGCTATATTGATTTTGTTGCAAAAAACGGGGGAAAACATTCCGAAAAATTGGCAAAGCAATACTCCAAAAAGCAAGTGAAGCGAAACCCTGAAGTCTATACATGCGGGGGCGACAAAGACAACTTCCGCTATCCGTATTGCTACGGTGATTTCACTTATGCTGAAAAAGTAAAAGAAAAAACGAAAACAGTTGAAGAAAAGATGAAATTGGCTTCATCATCCACACCATCATCGTAAAAAAAGCACTTCCATGAAGGAAGTGCTCAGGCTGTCGAGAAAATCTCGACAGCTCTATTTTTTTCCTTAAAATTTACATCTCCTCATTTTATAATAGAGAAAAGCCCACTAAAGGAAGGTGTTTTTCTCATGTTCCACACTAGAAATTCTTCTCAGCACGAAGCTGAATTTGTATTGCTAGA
>Ga0209295_1000178_pt1 | contig 55570 bp, 59 predicted proteins | sample Porto_5metaG_FD_187428 | JGI IMG/M metagenome (GOLD analysis project Ga0209295, IMG submission 187428) | Marine algal microbial communities from Porto, Portugal - Porto_5 metaG (SPAdes) (version 2) | ecosystem: Host-associated > Algae > Red algae > Unclassified | place: Portugal: Porto...
ATCAGGTTGATAGGTCTGAGGTGGAAGCGTGGTGACACGTGGAGCTGACAGATACTAATAGATCGAGGACTTAACCTATATTCTAATGTGAAGTTTGAACATTGTTATCTAGTTTTGAGAGAACATTCTCTCCATCAGGTTTGGTGGCGATAGCGAAGAGGTCACACCCGTTCCCATACCGAACACGGAAGTTAAGCTCTTCAGCGCCGATGGTAGTTGGGGGTCTCCCCCTGTGAGAGTAGGACGCCGCCAAGCTTTTCTAAGGATCAGTTCCATAAGGAACTGGTCTTTTTTGTTTTTTAAGAAAAGGAACAAACACCCGATCTGACATGGATACATATACTAAACTACCATCTAAAACATTCTTAATTTTGTATACAATTGAAAGCGCTAGGGCATACTGAAGCTATAAGTGGAGGTGTCACAATGAGCATAAAAGAGCGAGAAGCGATTTGTTTGATTTGTGAAGAGAAAAAGACAAAGGGAATTTATTTATATCATCAGTTTTTGTGCCGCGACTGTGAGCGAAAGTTAATTTCTACATCGACCTCGGATCCTAGCTATTCCGATTATGTGAGAAAGCTTAAAAATCTTCATACGCCGCCTTTGTATTCATAGACCACTAGATGGTCTTTTTTTATGAGCTATGAAGGATTGGGCTTGTTTTTTGGAACTTAGTTTGGACATCATCCGTAATTCATAATAAGATAAACAGAGAGCCTGATTATTCATAGGAGTCGATGAACATGAAATCAATCTTTTATACATTTATATGGGCCATCCTCTCTACTTTTTTTTCGCTTGTGATTTTAACCGTCAGTATAGGGGTTTTCCATCATCATGCTGGATTATCGATACTGTATGCGATGATTGGGTGGGGCGTGATGTTTGTAGGGAGCAGATGGACTGCTTTCCAATTGTTTTTAAAGAAACACGGACTGTCTCGAAGTGATTATGTATATATCAAACAGCATTTAAAAGAAGCAGGACAAAAGCTTGTGCGTTTAAAAAAAGCTTTATTTGCTGTGAAAAACGTACAAACGATCAAACATAATTATGAAGTTTTTCGGCTTGCGCGACGAATCTATACAATAACAAAAAAAGAGCCTAATCGCTTTTATGATGCACAGCGTTTTTATTTTGAAAGCTTGGATTCTGTCGTTGAACTAACTGAGAAATATGCACTATTGTATAATCAGCCCAATCGTAGTCATGAGCTGGAAATGACATTGAGCCAAACCCGAGTGACATTGACAGAGCTGCAAAAGCAATTGACGAATGATTTGCAGCAAGTGTTAGGAAGAGATATAGAAGCTCTTCATATTGAGCTTGAAGTAGCTGATAAAATGATGAAGAAATAGATGAAAGGAGTCAAACTCGATGAAACCGGAAGATCACGCCACAACACCGCCTATCCCCAATACAGATCTTCAGTTTCGGGTGTTTGATACCTTATCTGATGAAGAGAAAAACGAAGCTGTGCAGCGAGCTCAGCAGATCCCTGAAAATCCGCAAAAGCTCCTTTTCTATGGTACACGTGTGCAGGAACGACTATTGGAACAATCACAACAGATGATGAAATATGTTGAGAAAAAAGATATTGATCAAATAGGAGACGTGCTGGAGGCCTTTTTGCAGCAGCTACATGTAGTGGAGCCTGAGGATTTAGTGCCAAAGAAACAGGGCTTTTTTTTGAAATGGTTTCAACGGGATAAGCGATCTACTCAGGAGATCATATCACGTTTTCAACATGCAAAATCACAGATCGAGAGATTGTCAGCAAGGCTTCGATATGCAAGAGGCGTATTAATCTCGGACCATATGTTATTAGAGCGTTTATTTGAAGAAAATCAAACATATTTTCAAGAGATGACGATGCAGGTTGCCGCAGTTGAAGCGAAAATGACAACGTTAGAGCAGCAGCCTCTTTCAGAAACGCAACTTTCTGTTGAACGGACGTTAGAGGAGCAATTGATGAGTCAAGAAGTCAATGAAGAAGAGTATGTGGAGAGACTAAAGGAACGAAAGTATGATTTGCTGTTAAGCCGGCAAATTGCATTGCAATGTAATGCTCAAATTCGGATGATCCAGCATACGAATCATACATTGGCCAATCACATTCAATCAACTGTTTCAGCATCTATTCCTCTATGGATCAACCAAATGTCGATTGCATTAACGCATATTCAGCAGCGGGCCAATTCAGTTCTTGAGGACCGAATCCAAAAAACATATGAAAATGTATCGAAACAGCAGGGGCAGATTCTTGAAGAGGCATCTTTAGCCCCTATAGATACCTTGAAAAAGGTTCAACGTCAATTAGCTGAAACATTACAGGAAACGTTACAGGTGAAAGAGCATGGAAGCCAAGAGCGAGCTCAATTGAAAAGCAGTATGTATGAGGCAGAGCAACAGTTGGCGAATCCAATAAAGGAATGAGAAACCATCTTTCGGTTCACTTGTTTGGACGTTATAATAGACTTAAGATATCGTTAAAGTGAAAAGGGTCGATTTGTTTGAGAACACCTTTATATACAGCATTAGCACAGCATGCGGAAAAGAAGCCTTATTCTTTTCACGTTCCAGGACATCACAATGGAGATGTCTTTTTTGATGAGGCACGGTCTCACTATGCTTCAATCCTTCAATTGGATGTGACGGAGCTTGAAGGCCTAGATGATCTTCATCACCCGACTGGGGTCATCCAAGAGGCAGAACATTTATTGACTAAGCTATATGGTTCAGATCAAAGCTTCTTCCTTGTGAATGGCACAACAGTCGGAAATTTGGCGATGGTGATGACAGCATGCCGCACGGGAGACGAGATTTTTGTCCAGCGTAATTGCCATAAGTCTGTCTTTCATGCGATCGAGCTTGCAGGGGCAACGCCTATTTTGATAGACGCTGAGATAGACGCACACTTGCATGTTCCAACACATATGACGGATGATACAGTGAGAAAAGCCATAGCAAGACATCCTCATTGCCGGGCAATCGTTTTGACTTATCCGAACTACTACGGACATGCAGCTGATTTATCAAAGCTGATTCACATGTGTCATGAAGCAGGAATGGTTGTTTTGGTTGATGAGGCACATGGTGCGCATTTTGTATTAGGCGGTGCCTTTCCTCTATCTGCTCTTTCCTATGGAGCGGACGTGGTGGTACAATCAGCACATAAAACCCTTCCGGCAATGACGATGGGTTCCTATCTTCATCTTCAAGGGGACCGAATCGATGCGAAGCGTTTGAAAACCTTGCTCACGATGCTTCAAAGTAGTTCGCCCTCTTATCCAATTATGGCCTCATTAGATGTAGCAAGAGCTTATGTCGAGGAGATCAAAGGAAAAGGGACATTGGATGTAATCATGAAAGAACTGACAGAGCTGAAAGATCAGTTCAACCGTCTGACCCATCTTGAAGTGGTTGAACCTGACTCGCTACATTCCGATCCTTTAAAATGCGTCATTCGATCAACAAAAGGACTGACTGGTTACGAACTAAAGCAGGTGCTTGAATCAGTGGATGTTCATCCAGAGCTTGCGGACGAACATCAGGTTTTACTTGTACTTAGCTTAGAACAGAGGAAGGACGTCCCTTTCAAGCGGATCGAGCAGGCTCTTAAGCAAAGTGATTCATTGCTCAAAGGAAAAAAATATACCCAAAATGAGACGGTATCTATTGAGACTGATGAACAAAATCAAGATATAGAGGCTGTCCCATTTGAACATGCAGCAGGCCGGATGAGTGCAGAATCCATTATTCCCTATCCACCTGGAATTCCTTTGATGATTAAGGGAGAGCGTATTGAAAAAGAACAAATTGAAGCGTTAAGCCGTTTGCTTGGTCACGAGGTTCATATTCAAGCAAGTCAGGTCATTCATCAGAGAAAATTATATGTTTATATAGAAGAGGAGACACTATGAGCGGTATGTTTATTACGTTTGAAGGGCCAGAGGGTGCCGGAAAAACGACAGTGATACGAAAAGTGTACGAAGAAATGGAACGTCAAGGATATGCAGTGATGGCGACACGCGAGCCGGGTGGCATTGACATTGCTGAGCAGATCCGTGAAGTCATTTTAAATGAAAAAAATACAAAAATGGACGCGAAAACAGAGGCATTGCTGTATGCAGCAGCAAGAAGGCAGCATTTGGCTGAAAAGGTAGAACCGGCATTGCAGCGCGGAGAGACAGTCTTGTGTGATCGTTTTGTTGATAGCTCTCTTGCTTATCAAGGCTATGCGAGAGGGCTTGGAATTGACCAAGTCAGATCAATTAACGACTTTGCTATTGATGGCACGATGCCGCAAATGACCATTTACTTTTCCATTACACCTGAGGAAGGGCTAAAGCGAATTCACGCCAATCAAGGAAGAGAAAAGAATCGATTAGACATGGAGACGCTGAATTTCCACCAGTTGGTCAGAGAAGGCTATGAACTACTTATTGCGCAATCACCAGAACGATTCCATGTAGTGGATGCTTCTCAGCCGATGCAAAATGTTTATGAAGAAGTACTTCGAGTGATTCAGGACACATTAAAGAAAAATCAAATATGACCTCATTCCCAATCGTTGTTATAATATAGAGGAAGACATCGGCATGTCACCTGTGCCTAAAACAAAGGAGGCCAATCAAATGAAATTAATTGTTGCCGTTGTACAGGACCAAGATAGCAGCAAGTTGTTGAAAATATTGACTGAACATCAATTCGGCGTGACAAAATTAGCTTCAACTGGTGGGTTTTTAAAGTCTGGGAATACGACTTTTATCATTGGTTGTGATGATGTCCGAGTGGATAAAGCATTGCAGCTTATAAAAGAAAATTGCCGCAAACGTGATCAAATGATTGCACCTGTATCTCCAATGGGTGGTAACGCAGATTCTTATGTACCATACCCTGTTGAGGTTGAAGTTGGTGGAGCTACTGTCTTTATTCTGCCAGTTGAACAATTTCATCAATTCTAAGGATGGGTTGCTGTGAAAATTAATCAAGATATGCGGCTGCTTTTAGAAAAGCGTGAACTCCAAGGCATGAAAGGAAGCCAGACATCTGCCTCCTTTAAAGCATCGATGGAGACGCAAAGCGGCAAAATGCGCTTAGAGCAGCTGACGGTTATGCTGAGTGATATCGAAGTGTTCGGTAAAAAGCTGACAAAGTCACGAAACTTAAAGGACTTGGCTAGGTTTAAAGGTCTTGTGAAGCGCTTTGTGAAAGAGACAGTCGATAATGGGTTAAATATAGAAACATCAAGAAGTTTTGACATTTATGGCAACACGCGTACACTCGCTTTAGTCAAAGCATTAGATGAAAAGCTGATTGAATTAACAGAGGATATGATGGACCAAGAGAAGCCATCTATTGATTTGCTTGAACGTATTGGAGAAATAAAAGGTTTATTGATTAACCTTTACACATAGAGAGTGATAACATGGCAATTAGCTGGGATGACATGAATGATTTGCAGCCGCGCGTCATGCGGCTGATTTTTAATAGTATTGATAAAGACCGACTTGCGCACGCCTACTTATTTGAAGGAAAAAAAGGTACTGGTAAGCGGGATGCTGCGATGCTTTTGGCTAAGAGCTTTTTTTGCTTGGAATCAGGAGTGGAACCGTGTGAATCCTGTCAAAACTGCAAAAGGATTGAGTCAGGAAACCATCCCGATTTACATCTCGTGCAGCCTGATGGTCAATCAATTAAGAAAGCGCAAGTACAGGCATTGCAAGAGGAATTTACAAAAGCAGGTGTGGAATCTCACCGAAAAATGTATATCATTCTTCATGCGGACAAAATGACGGTCAATGCCGCGAACAGTTTATTAAAGTTCCTAGAGGAGCCTAACCGGGAAACGATGGCAATTTTAATCACTGAGCAATCGCATAAAATGTTGGATACGATTATTTCAAGATGTCAGATGCTCAGCTTTCAGCCGCTGCAGCCACAATCCTTGGAGCAGCAGCTATTACAAGAAGGCGTATCTCAGCATCTTGCAAGGCTTTTGTCGAATTTAACCAACAATTTAGCAGAAGCACTCGAATTAAGTCGAAATGATCAGTTTGCAGAGTCTAGAGCGAAAGTGATAAAATTGTATGAAGTCTTACACCAGCGAAAAGAACATGCATTTTTTTATATACAAGATCAATGGATGCCTTTTTTCAAAGAGAAAGACCTTCAAGAAACAGGTCTGGATATGCTTTTATTTATATATCGTGATGTATTGTCGATTCAAATAGGAAATGAAGATAAAGTCATTTATCAAGACTTATTCCAGACAATGAAGCAGCACGCGCTGCATTCCACACAGCAGATGGTGACGAACCAGATCCTTGCTGTATTAGAAGCGAAAAAGAGACTTCAATCCAACGTGAATGCCCAAGGGCTGATGGAGCAATTGGTGTTGATGTTGCAGGAGGGATAAGCTTGTACAACGTAATTGGTGTTCGCTTTAAAAAAGCGGGCAAAATCTATTATTTCGATCCTAATGGATTTCATATAGAAAATGATAGTTGTGTCATTGTAGAGACGGTCAGAGGTGTTGAGTACGGACAAGTGGTCATCGCTAATAAAAAAGTAGATGAACACGATGTCGTTCTTCCTCTGCGTAAGGTGATTCGTGTAGCAGATGAACGAGACCGGCTCATCGTTGAGGAAAACAAAGAGGCAGCGATGACAGCCTTTGATACATGTCTTCAGAAGGTAAGTGAACATGGGCTTGAAATGAAGCTGGTTGATGTTGAATTTACATTTGACCGAAACAAGGTCATCTTCTACTTCACAGCGGATGGCAGAGTAGATTTCCGCGAGCTAGTGAAGGATCTTGCATCGATCTTCAAAACGAGAATTGAACTTCGCCAGATTGGTGTAAGAGATGAGGCAAAAATGCTGGGTGGCATAGGACCTTGCGGGCGAATGCTTTGCTGTTCGACATTCTTAGGAGACTTTGAACCAGTATCCATTAAGATGGCAAAAGATCAAAACTTGTCGCTAAATCCCACAAAAATTTCAGGGCTTTGCGGTCGTTTGATGTGCTGCTTGAAATATGAGAATGATGAGTATGAAACAGCGAAAGAACAATTGCCTGATATCGGTGAAACGATTCAAACATCTAGTGGCTCTGCAAAGGTAGTAGGGCTCAACATTTTAGAACGAATTTTGCAAGTTGAATTAACCGGGCAAGAAAAAGTGGTAGAATATACTTGGGAAGAATTATTACAAGAAGGCGTTGTATCTGCACAAACAACTGAGTAACGAGGTGTGCCACCTTGGATAAAAAGGAACTATTTGATACGGTGATCAATTTAGAAGAACAAATCGGTTCTCTTTATCGCCAGTTAGGTGATTTGAAAAATCATATCGGTGAAGTGATTGAAGAAAATCATCAGCTGCAGATGGAGAATCAGCACTTGCGTGAACGTCTGGATCAGTCCGATCGGGACAAATCGTCTGAGACAGAGAATGATTCTGCTCAGAAACCAGGTCATTCTGATATAGGAGAAGGTCATGATAACCTGGCTCGGTTATATCAGGAGGGCTTCCATATTTGCAATGTACATTATGGGAGCATACGTAAAGAGGGAGACTGTTTGTTCTGTCTGTCATTTTTAAATAAAAAATGAGAAAAGGCTTCCGCTGAATCGGAAGCCTTTTTCACAGGAAAAGAAAGGATACATCATGGTTTCACTAAGAGAAGATGAACGATTAGATTATTTGCTCGCCGAAGATATGAAGATTATTCAAAGTAAAACGGTTTTCGCCTTTTCATTGGACGCAGTGTTATTAGCAAAATTTGCGTATGTGCCCATTCAAAAAGGAGAGATCATTGATCTTTGTACAGGAAATGGCATTGTGCCATTGCTGCTTTCGACTCGATCTAAGGCTTCCATTACTGGGGTCGAAATTCAAGAACGGCTGTTTGATATGGCAAAAAGAAGTGTGGCGTATAATCAACTTGAAAAGCAGATAGAACTGATTTATGGAGATCTGAATGATATGCCAGCACGCTACGGCAATCACAAAGTAGATGTCATCACATGTAATCCGCCATATTTTAAGACACCTTCTAAGGAAGAAATCAATGAGAATGAATACTTGGCCATTGCTCGGCATGAAATCCATTGTACATTAGAGGATGTTATTCGCGTTTCTTCCACGCTTCTGAAGCAAGGAGGGAAACTGGCGATGGTTCATCGGCCTGGCCGGCTACTTGAGATTGTGGAATTGATGAAGAAGTACCGAATTGAGCCAAAACGAATTCAATTTGTTTATCCCAAACAGGGGAAAGAAGCCAATACCATCTTAGTAGAGGGAATAAAAGATGGAAAACCAGATCTAAAAATTCTCCCGCCTCTTTTTGTTTATGGAGATGATCAAGAGTATACAGAGGAAATCAGGACGATACTGTATGGAGAAGCATAATCATTATTTCTATGTATTGAAATGTGCAGACGGCAGCCTATATGCAGGTTATACAAATGATTTGCAAAAAAGACTGACGACCCACAATAGTGGAAAGGGAGCAAAGTATACAAGAGCCAGACGGCCAGTTGAACTGTATTATCATGAATGTTTTGCAACCAAAAGAGAAGCCATGCAGCAAGAATATCGTTTTAAAACGTGGACACGGAAAAAGAAAGATCTTTATATAGAAGAAATGCGTATTGAAAAGGAGGCGGCACATGAAAACACAGAAAAGCTTTGATGGTCAATCAGATATGGGCATTCTATATCTCGTCCCAACCCCAATTGGCAATTTAGAAGATATGACGTTTCGAGCCATCCAAACATTAAAAGATGTAGACTATATTGCCGCAGAGGATACAAGACAAACGAAAAAACTTTGTCATGTCTATGAAATTGATACGCCATTAACGAGTTATCATGAGCATAACAAAGACAGCAGCGGCCACAAGTTGATCGAATGGTTAAAAGAAGGAAAAAACATCGCACTCGTGAGTGATGCTGGTTTACCGACGATCTCTGATCCAGGTGCTGAAGTGGTCCGTGACTTTACTAATATCGGCGGTTATGTCGTTCCGTTACCTGGAGCAAATGCTGCACTTACAGCACTCATTGCCTCAGGGATCACGCCGCAGCCATTTTTCTTTTATGGATTTCTTGACCGACAAAAAAAGGAAAAGAAAAAACAGCTCGAAGCTTTGAAGAAGCGTCAAGAAACAATCATTTTCTATGAAGCGCCTCATCGGTTAAAAGAAACGCTGACTTTGATGAAGGAAGTGTGGGGCAACCGGAATATCGCCATTACGAGAGAACTAACGAAAAAATTTGAAGAGTTTATTCGTGGAGATTTAGAGTCTGTGCTGACATGGGCGGTAGAGAATCAAATCCGAGGTGAATTCTGTCTTGTCGTACAAGGTAACGATCAAGATGAAGAAGAGCTAAATGAAGAAGCCTGGTGGAAGTCCTTATCAGAAAAAGAACACGTGATCCATTACATAGAAGAAGGATTAACGTCGAAGGAAGCCATTAAACGTACAGCCGTCGAACGTGGTGTACCAAAACGCAACATATATGATACCTATCATATTGAACAATAAAGAAAGGTTCTTGCAAACGGTGCAAGAACCTTTTTTATATCAAACTTATTTTTGTGATTGAAGTTGGTTTTGGATTTCGTTAATGATTTGCTCTGCACCTTCACGGCTAAGAACTAATTTACCATTAGCAAGTTTAAGGTTATCGTCTGATACTTCACCTGTAACTTGGCAAGTCATGTTTGGTTTATATTTTTTTAGGATAATTTTTTCATCATCAACATAAATTTCCAAAGCGTCTTTTTCAGCGATTCCTAGAGTACGGCGAAGTTCGATTGGAATCACCACGCGCCCTAATTCGTCAACTTTACGTACAATACCTGTAGATTTCATCTTCATTCTCCTCCCAAAGAGTTCTTATTCTTAATATAATATTATCTTCGTCATTATTCGACAAATTCCTTACATTCATAGCATAACAAGGTTTCCATAAATCGTCAATCATTTTGTTTACTATTGTTTGTAAAATATGACTCTTAAAGTCAAAAGACCTTGAAACTACTGATTTATAAGGATTTTGCGGGTTTTTTCTATGAAAATATGAGAAATAACGAGTTCAGATTAACAAGACTTTTGCCCTAAATTAGACAATTGTAAATCTGGAGATAGATTTCATACGACAATATTCGACAAAATGTCGACGGGTTTGTCGTTTTTTTGAAAAACTCATCTTTTTCGATCATTTCATCTTGTTCTATGTATATATGCTTGATCTTAAAGGCTAAGATGGTATCATAGAGAAAGCACAAGTGCAAAATTTAATAAATGGATCTAACACATTTTCATGTAATGATGATAACCGCTCTCGTCCATTGGGCGGGAGTTTTTGACTTTTACACACACGCAGGAGGTTCCAACATGCCGGAAAAGAAAAAAACGTTCTATCTGACAACACCTATTTACTATCCGAGCGGAAAATTACATATTGGACATGCTTATACGACAGTAGCAGGGGATGCTATGGCTCGTTATAAACGTCTTCAAGGCTATGATGTGATGTATTTAACGGGTACAGATGAGCACGGACAAAAAATTCAGCAAAAAGCTGAAGAACAAAACATCACACCGATCGAGTATTTAGATCCGGTCGTAGCAGACATTCAATCACTATGGAAGAAACTCGACATTTCCAATGATGATTTCATCCGTACAACAGAAAAAAGACACACGAAAATCATTGAGCAAGTGTTTCAAAAGCTACTTGATCAAGGTGATATTTATTTAGATCAATATGAAGGCTGGTACAGTATTCCTGATGAGACATTCTATACGGAAACACAGCTTGTGGATGTTGAGCGGAATGAAAAAGGAGAAGTCACTGGCGGGAAAAGCCCTGACAGCGGACATCCTGTCGAATTAATTAAAGAGGAATCATATTTCTTCCGTATGAGTAAGTATGCGGATCGTTTACTAGACTATTACGAAAAGAATCCAACGTTCATTCAGCCTGAATCAAGAAAGAATGAAATGATCAATAACTTCATCAAACCAGGTTTAGAGGATCTAGCTGTATCAAGAACAACCTTTGACTGGGGAATTAAAGTTCCAAACAATCCAAAGCACGTCATCTATGTATGGATTGATGCGTTGTTCAACTATTTAACTGCGATTGGTTACGGAACTGATCAGGATGAAAAATATAAAAAATATTGGCCTGCCAACGTGCATCTCGTAGGGAAAGAAATTGTTCGTTTCCATACGATTTATTGGCCAATTATGCTGATGGCACTCGATCTGCCGCTGCCGAAACAAATTTTTGCACACGGCTGGCTGCTGATGAAAGATGGTAAGATGTCTAAATCAAAAGGGAACGTAGTAGATCCGGTCACATTAATTGATCGCTACGGTCTTGATGCCCTTCGTTATTACCTCCTTCGTGAAGTACCATTTGGTGCGGATGGTGTGTTTACACCAGAAGGATTCGTGGAACGTGTAAACTATGATCTTGCCAATGATTTAGGTAACTTGCTTAACCGTACAGTTGCGATGGTACAAAAATATTTTGACGGGACATTAAGCAGCTATAAGGGTCCAGTTAATGAGTTTGATGAGGAACTTAAAGCAGTAGCTGAGCAAACAGTCAAAGCCTATGAAGAAGCGATGGAAAATCTTGAATTCTCGGTGGCTCTTTCAAATGTTTGGACATTAATCAGCAGAACCAATAAGTATATTGACCAGACAGCTCCTTGGGTGCTGGCAAAGGATGAAACAAAACGAAAAGAGCTGCATTCTGTCATGTATCATTTAGCAGAATCATTGCGCATCACAGCAGTGCTCTTAACGCCATTCCTAACGAAAACACCTGAGAAAATCTTCTTCCAGCTTGGCATTGAAGAAGAGAAGCTTAAAAGCTGGGATAGCATTCTATCTTTCGGTGCGATTCAACAAGCGACGGTACAAAAAGGCGAGCCTTTGTTCCCGCGTTTAGAGGTTGAAGAAGAAGTAGCATATATTAAAGAGAAAATGCAGGGAAGTGCACCAAAGGTAGAAGAAGAGAAAGTAGAAATAGAAGAAACAGAATTTCCTGAGCTGGGAGCAGAAATTGCTTTTGATGATTTCTCAAAAGTTGATCTTCGAGTCGCACAGGTACTGGAAGCAGCCCCAGTGAAAAAAGCAGATCGTCTCTTAAAGCTGCAGCTTGATTTTGGATTTGAAAAGAGACAAATTGTTTCAGGGATAGCCAAGCATTATCAACCTGAGGAATTAGTAGGGAAGAAGCTCGTCTGTGTAGCGAATCTCACACCAGTTAAACTCAGAGGGGAAATTTCCCAGGGAATGATTTTAACTGGAGAAACTAGCGGGAAATTGCAGGTTCTTGAAGTGGATCAATCTCTAGCGAATGGAACAAAAATTTTATAAATCAACAAAGGTGTTCCACGTGTAACATTTCGTCGAACACCTTTTGTTTTTTAGCAGAATTGTCGAAAGGAGCAATCAACGATGTTATTTGATACACATGCCCACTTAAATGCGGAACAATATAATGAAGACTTAGAGCAAGTGATCGAAAGAGCGAAGAGTGAAAAAGTCGAAAAAATCGTGGTGGTAGGGTTTGACCGCTCGACAATTACGAGAGCAATGGAATTAATTGAAGAGTATGATTTCATCTATGCAGCCATTGGCTGGCACCCAGTCGACGCCATCGATATGACAGATGAGGATTTGCTGTGGATCAAAGAATTATCTCAACATGAAAAAGTCGTTGCAATTGGAGAAATGGGTCTCGATTACTATTGGGACAAGTCGCCAAAAGATGTGCAAAAAGAAGTCTTTAGACGTCAAATTGCTCTTGCGAAGGAAGTGAATCTTCCGATCATTATTCATAATCGTGACGCAACGGAAGATGTCGTGACGATCTTAAAGGAAGAGGGAGCGGCTGAAGTTGGAGGGATTATGCATTGCTTTACTGGCAGCCTAGAAATCGCAAAAGCGTGTATGGATATGAACTTTTATATTTCATTCGGTGGACCCGTGACATTTAAAAATGCCAAAAAACCGAAGGAAGTTGTCAAAGACATACCAAGTGACCGACTTTTGATTGAAACAGACTGCCCATACTTAACACCAGCGCCATTTAGAGGAAAACGCAACGAGCCAAGTTATGTGAAATATATCGCAGAACAAATTGCGGAGTTACGAGAAATAAGCTTTGAAGAGCTTGCTGAATTGACCACAAAAAATGCGAAAAAAGTTTTCGGTATAAACTGACAGTATATGATGTCAATCCTTGTTTAAGCTTGTCCATTTGTGAAACATAACGAAAATGTTCTACACGTTTACGCCTCTTCATAGGATAAGTTGTCGATAAGTCTTTCTTCCCTTCCTTCCATTAATCTCCCATAATAGGGTTACAATCGAGCATTTTTGTACAGTGGGTGGAAGGGTTGACAGGTTTTGAGATACTCTATATAATCTCTCCGAGGAGAAGGAGGCGTTTTTCATCGTACAAAAAATGAAAAATCTGTTTTCTGTTAAGCTAGGAAAAGGCAAGGTTTTATTACTAGTTGTTTGCTTGCTTTTAGCTGGAACTGGGACGGCTTACGGTGCGCATGAGCTCACTAAGCAGTCTATTACCATTTCAATCAATGGTAAAGAGAAGACAATTCGTACACATGAAGAGACAGTAGCACAGCTGCTTTCAGACCTTGGAATAAAGACCAAGGTGGAGGATCATATCTCTCCAAGTCTAAATACAAAGATTGAAGACAACATGAACATTGTGTATGATGCGGCTATACCGGTTCATCTGACCCTAGATGGGAAAGAGAAAACGATATGGACAACAGATCAGACGGTAGGAGTATTATTGAAGAATGAGAAGATAGATATTGGGAAGCACGATCAAGTAACTCCAGGAAAGAATGACAAGATTAAAAAGGATATGGATCTTGTGGTTGAGCAGGCCTTTCAGGTCAGCGTAAATGATGGAGGAAAAGAGAAAAAAGTGTGGACCACTTCGACTACGGTCGCTGACTTTTTAAAGCAACAAGAGCTGAAGCTCAAGAAGCACGATAAGATCAAACCTGCGTTACATAGTCATATTTCTAAAAAAAGCGCAGATATCCAGATCACTCGGGTGGAAAAAGTCACCGATGTAGTGGAAGAGAAAATTGCTTTTGATACCAAACATAAAAAGGATCGTTCTCTTGAAAAAGGTAAAGAGAAGGTGCTTAAAAAAGGTGAAGAAGGTAAATTGAAGAAGCACTATGCCATTGTGAAAGAAAACGGCAAAGTGGTGTCTAAAGAATTGATTAAAGAAGTGACTGAAAAAGATAGCAAGGATCGTTTAGTGGCCATTGGTACACAAGAGTCCCAAAAAGAGCCTAAAGCGACACCTGCCGTTTCAAGAAGCAATGAATCGTCAGGAAAAGAATTTTATGTGGCGTCGACAGCCTATACAGCGAGCTGTGCTGGATGTACGGGCAGAACGTCAACAGGCTATAATTTAAAATCAAATCCAGGTGCAAAGGTCATAGCAGTTGATCCGAGTGTCATTCCGCTAGGCTCTAAAGTGTATGTGGAAGGCTATGGATATGCCGTTGCATCAGACACTGGATCTGCTATAAAAGGGAATAAAATTGATGTGTTCGTCCCAAATAAGTCGGCAGCTTATCAATGGGGAAATAAACGAGTGAAAATTAGAGTACTCAAATAAACACATCAAATCATTTATATGAACAGAGGGCTTTGCGCACCCTCTGTTTTTTTGGTTATAATAGAAGCACTGTTTTCTAATTAATTAGACGCAAAAACAGCATAAAAGGTTTCGTTTTTTAACCAAAAATTGTTTATTGTTTTTGCAAGCGGAGGAATACATGAAAATCAAAGAAATCATTGTGGTGGAAGGTCGTGACGACACTGCGAGAGTGAAGATGGCAGTTGATGCAGATACGATCGAAACAAACGGATCAGCCATTGGCGATACAGTTATTCAACAAGTGTGTCTTGCTCAGGAGACGAGAGGGGTCATTATTTTAACTGATCCTGATTTCCCTGGGGAGAAGATCCGGAAAACCATCGCAGAAGCGGTTCCTGGCTGTAAGCACGCATTTTTGCCAAAACATCTTGCGAAGGCGAAACGGGACAAAGGAATTGGTGTCGAGCATGCTTCCTTGGACAGTATTCGGGAATGCCTTGCCCATGTCCATGAGGAAATGGAAGTAACGGAAAGTGACATTACATTAGATGACTTATTTGACGCAGGCCTAATTGGAGGCGAATCATCGAAACGCCGCCGAGAACGACTAGGTGTGCTATTAAATATAGGATATACCAATGCGAAGCAGCTGCATAAGCGCCTTCACATGTTCCAAATAACCAAACATGATTTTATTGCGGCCTTAAAGACCGTCATGCAGGAGGAAGCCGATGAATAAAGATATAGCGACACCCATCAGAACGAAGGAAATACTGAAGAAATACGGTTTCTCTTTTAAAAAGAGCTTAGGGCAGAACTTTTTAATTGATACAAATATACTCGATCGTATTGTCGATCACGCAGAGGTGACGGATGAGACCGGCGTGATTGAGATTGGGCCTGGTATCGGTGCATTGACCGAGCAGCTCGCTAAGCGTGCAAAGAAAGTCACCGCTTTTGAAATCGATCAGCGTTTATTGCCCATTTTAAACGATACGCTTTCTCCATATGATAATGTTACGATCATTCATCAAGACGTATTAAAGGCGGATGTGAGGAAGGTCATCGAGGAAAATTTTGCTGACTGTAAAGAAGTGATGGTTGTCGCCAACCTTCCATATTACGTGACGACACCGATTATTATGAAACTGCTTGAAGAAAACCTTCCATTGAAAGGGATTGTGGTTATGCTGCAAAAAGAAGTAGCAGATCGTATGGCCGCTGTCCCTTCATCAAAGGAATACAATTCGCTGTCTATCGCAGTTCAATACTATACGGAAGCGAAAACGGTGATGGTTGTGCCTAAAACGGTTTTCGTTCCACAGCCAAATGTCGATTCGGCTGTGATCAAGCTAACTGTTCGTGAAACGCCTGCTGTCTCAGTAGAAAATAATGAATTTTTCTTTCAATTGATCCGTGCGAGCTTTGGTCAGCGCCGAAAAACATTGATGAATAATCTCATGAACAACTTACCTGATGGAAAGCAACATAAAGCGATCATTGAAGAAGCACTTCAAATAGCAGACATTGATGGAAAGCGCCGCGGCGAGTCATTATCCATTGAGGAATTTGCCCGTTTGTCGAATGTTTTACAAAAAGCCCTGTCTTAAGGGCTTTTTTCTTTTGTTTTTCACCACTTCGTTTGTTCGGGCATAGGCTAGAAAGAACAGCACCATGAAAGACGAACATATTTAGCGCAAGACGATACCAACAGGATATGAGCCTGATTGTGGAGTGAAAAGCATGCAATTTCAAATAGGAGATATGGTGACAAGGGCATCCTATCAAATGGATATTTTGTTTCGAATCATTCGAATTGATGAGACCGATCAGCACGAAGCCACCGCCATATTGCATGGGAATGAAGTGAGGCTGATTGCTGATGCCAAGTTGTCAGATCTCGTCAAGGTTCAAAAAGAGGAACAGCTGACTAGAGAGAAAAATGACGAACGAAAAATCAATGAATCGCTCGACTTACTAAGACAGGATTATCAGCTGCTGCGGGAAAAACAAGAGTATTATACTTCTGGACAATATCAGCATCAGGAGCAGTATTTTCACATGCCTGGAAAGGTCCTTCATTTAGATGGAGATGCTTCATACTTAAAGAAATGCTTAGATGTATATGAACGAATTGGTGTACCTGTGTATGGGGTGCATTGCCATGAGAAGAAAATGCCAAGCATGATTGACTCGTTAATTGATCAATATCGACCAGATATATTGGTTATCACAGGACATGATGCGTATTCCAAGCAAAAGGGCGGCGTACATGATATCAGTGCCTATCGTCATTCTCGGCATTTCGTTGAAACGGTTCAAAAAGCCAGACGGAAAATCCCTCATTTAGATCAGCTTGTGATCTTTGCTGGTGCCTGTCAATCTCATTTTGAATCATTGATCCAAGCAGGTGCCAATTTTGCGAGCTCGCCTTCACGTGTGAATATCCATGCGCTCGACCCCGTCTATATCGTTGCGAAGATCAGCTTCACTCCATTTGTAGATCGAATCAACGTGTGGGATGTGCTCCGAAATACATTAACAAGAGAAAAAGGGCTCGGAGGCATCGAGACGAAGGGTGTTCTAAGGGTAGGTATGCCTTATAAAAGAGATCATGAATCGACATAACCCGACTGATTTCAGTCTGGTTTTTTTTATGTTCAAAAAGAAATTGCAAAAGGATACATAATTCACCGGAAATTGAGAAAAATAGGGAGGAGAAAAGGTAGAAGTTTGTCAAAATTATTTTGTTGACAATGGCTCGTGTTCGTTGATATAATTTAATTTTTATTTGACAAAAACGGGCCGTTGTTGTATAATTATCTCAGTGAGGTGGATGCAATGGCGAAGACTTTGTCCGACATCAAAAGATCGCTTGATGGTAACTTAGGTAAACGTTTGACGTTAAAGGCTAACGGGGGCCGCCGTAAAACAATTGAGCGTTCGGGCATTTTAGCTGAAACGTACCCTTCTGTATTTGTGATTCAATTAGATCAAGATGAGAATTCGTTTGAAAGAGTTTCTTATAGTTATGCAGATATACTGACTGAGACGGTCGAATTAACGTTCGATGATACCGCTAGCTCAGTCGCCTATTAATGGGCAGTGAACTTTTTGTTTACTGCTTTTTGTTTTGCCTTTTTTTCTGAATGGGAGTCTGTCCATTTTTTGAAAGGGGTAAAAGAAAGGATTCGATACAAAATAAGAAAGCCACACAAGCAGTGGCACTGATTCGAATTCTCGACTAAAGGGGCTGTTTCGTTTGGGTAGACGCCGAGGCATTATGTCAGATGAGTTCAAATACGAGCTGGCGAAGGATCTTGGATTTTATGATACCGTCAAAAATGGAGGCTGGGGAGAGATTCGTGCGCGTGACGCAGGTAATATGGTCAAACGTGCCATTGAATTAGCTCAACAGCACATGGCTCAGGATGAGAATCAATGATAGAAAAACGGTCAGGGATACCTCGGGTGTCTCTGGCTTTTTTTGATGAAAAAGTCAGTGTGCTCGGCGTAAAAGCCTATATTCATCAGATCCATCAAATGTGATACAATATTGATACTTATGTTTAGATGGAGAAGTAGGTGAAATGTTTGCGTATTTTAGAAAAAGCACCGGCGAAAATTAATCTCTCACTTGATGTTCATGGAAAAAGACCGGATGGATATCACGAAGTGGAGATGGTGATGACAACAATAGACCTTGCAGATCGACTAGAGCTGACGGAGCTGGACAAGGATGAAATTCGTGTATCATCTCATAATCGATTCGTGCCAGATGATCAGCGTAATTTGGCTTATCAGGCGGCTAAATTACTTAAAACAAGGTTCGGTATTCAAAAAGGTGTATCCATTGTCATCACAAAAACAATTCCAGTCGCAGCAGGGTTAGCTGGAGGCAGCAGTGATGCAGCAGCAGCACTTCGCGGCTTAAATCGTTTGTGGAAGTTAAACCTCACGTTAGATGAACTAGCTGAGCTTGGAGCGGAGATCGGCTCAGATGTGTCCTTTTGTGTACACGGAGGCACAGCACTAGCGACAGGACGTGGAGAAAAGCTGAAGCATATTGCGGCACCGCCGCATTGCTGGGTGATTTTAGCGAAGCCGGTGATTGGGGTATCTACAGCAGAAGTCTATAGACAATATGACGCAAGCAAAGTAGAACACCCGAATGTAAAGCGTATGATTGAAGCGATTGAAGCGAAAGATTATAAAGAGATGTGCGGCTCACTCGGAAACGTTCTAGAGTCTGTGACATTAAAGATGTATCCAGAAGTAGATATGATCAAAAGGCAGATGAAGCGTTTCGGTGCTGACGCTGTTTTAATGAGTGGAAGCGGCCCTACAGTATTTGGTTTGATTCAATATGAATCGAAGGTACAAAGAATATATAACGGACTGAGAGGATTTTGTGATCAAGTATACGCTGTCCGCATGATCGGCGAACAAAATGCCCTTGATTAAATCCGTATATTAAGTTATATTTATCATAAATTATTCGGGTTCTGGGGGTAAGTTCATGAAGTTTCGTCGAAGCGGCAGATTGGTGGACTTAACAAATTATTTGTTAGCCCACCCGCACGCACTAGTACCGTTAACTTTTTTTGCAGAAAGATATCAATCTGCGAAGTCCTCCATTAGTGAAGACTTAACGATTATCAAACAGACCTTCGAACAGCAGGGAATAGGCACATTGCTTACTGTACCTGGTGCTGCTGGCGGAGTGAAATATATTCCGAAGATTCACCTAAAAGAAGCAGACGACGTGGTAAACGATATCGGAGAAGCTCTATCGACTCCTGAACGTGTACTTCCTGGCGGTTATTTATATTTAACCGATGTTTTAGGGAATCCATCAATCCTTGCGAAAATCGGTAAGCTATTTGCGACCATCTTTGCAGACCGTGCGATTGATGTCGTCATGACTGTTGCGACAAAGGGTATTCCTATTGCCTATTCTGTTGCTGGTTATTTAAATGTGCCGGTTGTGATCGTTAGAAAAGATAATAAAGTAACTGAGGGATCAACTGTAAGTATTAACTACGCGTCAGGTTCGTCCAATCGAATTCAAACCATGTCACTTGCAAAGCGAAGCTTAGATAAAGGATCCAATGTCCTGATCATTGATGACTTTATGAAAGCGGGCGGAACCATTAACGGCATGGTGAATTTGCTTGAGGAATTTAATGCAAATGTTGCAGGGATCGGTGTTCTTTTAGAAGATGAAGGCGTAGATGAACGTCTCGTTGATGAATATGTATCGCTTTTAAAGCTTTCAACCATTGATATGAAGCAGAAGATCATTGAGATCAATGAAGGCAATTTCCACGAGTTTTTTCATTCGAAAGCTTAAGCGTTGATAAACATGTAGTTGAATGGGAGAGATTGATATGACAAAAGTTGTTCAAACCAAACATGCACCAGCAGCCATTGGACCTTACTCTCAAGGGATTATTGTCAATAACATGTTTTACAGCTCCGGGCAGATTCCATTAACAGCAGCTGGAGACTTTGTAAATGGAGATATTAAAGAACAAACTCATCAAGTGTTCCGTAATCTTAAGGCCGTACTTGAAGCAGCAGGTGCTTCCTTTGAGACAGTTGTGAAAGCAACAGTTTTTATCAAGGATATGGAACAATTCGCAGAAGTAAATGAAGTGTACGGTGAGTATTTCCATACACATAAGCCAGCCCGTTCTTGTGTGGAAGTAGCAAGACTTCCTAAGGATGCACTTGTAGAAATTGAAGTGATTGCATTAGTAAAGTAAACAGGCAATCTTAACGAAAGCCGTTTGGTTTCATCATATGCAGGAAAAGACATCATTATGATGTCTTTTTTTCACGCAAAGAATGTAAGCGTCGTCACTAAAATGACAAAAAATGTATAAATATCCCGATATTTCAAAAAAAGTTTAAAAAAAGAGCAGGAGAATCACCACAATCGTTGAATACCTAAGTAATGCTTTTATATTGGGAAAAGGTGGTGAACTACTGTGGAAGTTACTGACGTAAGATTACGCCGCGTGAATACCGATGGTCGCATGAGGGCGATTGCATCCATCACGCTGGACCACGAATTTGTTGTTCATGATATTCGTGTGATTGATGGAAACAATGGGTTGTTTGTTGCAATGCCTAGCAAACGCACGCCTGATGGAGAGTTTCGCGATATTGCACATCCAATTAATTCAGGTACTCGGGGGAAAATCCAAGATGCTGTATTAAATGAATATCATCGCTTAGGCGAAGAGGAAGAAACAATTGAATATGAAGAAGCTGGAGCTTCTTAACCATAAGTAAAACCAAAAAGACAGCTTTAAGAGAAAATGGAATGTTTTCTTTTAAATGCTGTCTTTTTTGCGTTTTTCCTCATGTGTCTTATATGTTTCATCCGTTAGAAAAATATTGTACTTCCTCATGTATCCTTGAAATCAGTCCTTATTTAGGATATATTTTTCTATGGATAATAGGGATATTGGAGGCCAATCAATGGATAAGCGGTTCGCAGTGATTTTAGCAGCGGGAAAAGGAACGAGAATGAAGTCAAAGCTATACAAAGTACTTCATCCAGTTTGCGGAAAGCCAATGGTCGAGCATGTGGCAGATGAAGCGTTAAAGCTTTCTTTAGCCAAGCTAGTGACGATTGTCGGTCATGGAGCAGAGAACGTTAAAGAGCAGCTTGGAGACAGAAGTGAGTATGCACTTCAAGAAGAACAGCTGGGAACAGCACATGCCGTCAAACAAGCAAAGTCGTTCCTTGCGCAGGAAAAGGGAACAACCATTGTCATTTGTGGTGATACGCCATTATTGACAGCGGAGACAATGGAAGCTATGTTGAGCGAGCATCAAAAACATCAAGCGAAAGTCACTATTTTAACAGCACATGCGGATGACCCGACAGGTTATGGTCGTATTATTCGTGACGAAACCGGTGCTGTCGTGAAAATTGTGGAGCATAAAGATGCGAATGATGCGGAACGTCAAGTGAATGAAATTAATACAGGGACTTATTGTTTTTCAAATGAAGATCTCTTCCGTGTGATTGAGCAAGTGTCGAATGAAAATGCACAGGGCGAATACTATTTGCCAGACGTCATTGAAATCTTAAAGAATGAAGGGCAAACAGTAGCTGCATATCAAACACCGCATTTTGAAGAAACACTTGGAGTCAATGATCGTATCGCTCTATCACAAGCAGAGCAATTCATGAAGCGACGTATTAATCATCAGCATATGAAGAATGGTGTGACCTTGATTGATCCTGAGAACACGTATATTTCACCTGATGCAGTTATCGGTGAAGATACAATGATTTATCCTGGGACGGTCATCAAAGGGAATGTGAAAATCGGTGCAGACGCAACTATTGGACCAAACACTGAAATTGTTGACAGCATCGTCGGAGACCGCACAGTGATTAAGCAATCTGTCGTCTGCGATAGTGAGGTTGGAGTCGATGTGACAATTGGGCCGTTTGCTCATATTCGCCCGTTGTCGAAAATTGGCGATGAAGTGAAGATCGGGAATTTTGTCGAAATCAAGAAAACGGTTTTCGGTGACCGCAGCAAAGCATCTCATCTAAGCTATATTGGAGATGCAGAGGTCGGAACTGATGTAAACCTTGGCTGTGGCTCTATTACAGTCAATTATGATGGGAAGAACAAATTCTTAACGAAGATTGAAGATGGCGCTTTTATTGGCTGTAATTCTAATCTCGTGGCACCAGTCACTGTCGGAAAAGGGGCATATGTTGCAGCTGGTTCAACGGTTACAGAAGATGTACCGCAGGATGCATTGTCTATTGCTAGAGCAAGACAAGTCAATAAAGAAGATTATGTGAAAAATATTCATAAAAAATAATCCAAATACCCGGAGGTTTACCATGTCTAATCGTTATGCTGATGCGAATTTAAAGATATTCTCTTTGAATTCAAACCCTGAACTTGCGAAAGAAATTGCCGATCGTATCGGAGTTGATGTAGGAAAGAGCTCTGTTAAACGCTTTAGTGACGGTGAAGTCCAAATCAATATTGAAGAAAGTATTCGTGGCTGTGATTGTTATGTCATTCAATCCACTAGTGCGCCAGTGAATGAGCACATCATGGAGCTGCTCATTATGGTAGATGCACTAAAACGCGCTTCTGCGAAAACGGTCAATATTGTGATCCCTTATTACGGATATGCACGTCAAGATCGTAAGGCAAAACCTCGTGAGCCAATCACTGCGAAGCTTTTTGCGAACTTACTTGAAACAGCGGGTGCTACACGTGTCATTGCACTTGATCTTCATGCGCCGCAAATCCAAGGTTTCTTTGATATTCCAATCGATAACTTAATGGCTGTGCCAATCTTAACAAACTATTTCGAACAGAAAAACTTGAATGATATCGTCGTTGTGTCTCCTGACCACGGTGGTGTAACACGTGCGCGTAAAATGGCAGATCGCCTGAAAGCGCCAATCGCAATTATCGACAAACGTCGTCCAAAGCCAAACGTTGCTGAAGTGATGAACATCATTGGTAACATTGAAGGCAAAACGGCGATTCTCATCGATGATATCATTGATACAGCTGGTACCATTACACTTGCTGCAAATGCACTTGTGGAAAATGGAGCGGCTGAAGTATATGCTTGCTGTACTCACCCAGTATTGTCTGGACCAGCAGTAGAACGTATCACAAATTCTAAAATTAAAGAATTAGTTGTGACAAACAGTATTCACTTAACAGATGACAAGAAAGTTGGAAAATTCATTCCGCTTTCAGTTGGGCCTTTGCTTGCAGAAGCCATCATCCGTGTACATGAAGAAGAATCTGTGAGCTACCTTTTCAGCTAATTTTCTGATTGGAAAAGGCCCTAGGCATCAGCTTGGGGTCTTTTTGCTGTGATAAATGAAAGACAAACATGTTTAAAATGATTCAGTTATGGGTATTTATGAAAGTAGTGACAAAAAAGAAATAGGATGGTGCTGAATATGGCAACTTTAAAAGCAAATAAAAGAACTGATTTCAAACGTTCCACACTGCAAAAAATCCGTCATTCAGGACACGTTCCTGGTGTCATATACGGAAAAAATACAGAAAGCATGGCTGTTTCACTAGACAGCATCGATTTATTAAAGACCTTACGTGATGAAGGGAAGAATACAATCATCACATTAGACGTGAACGGTGAAACAAAATCCGTGATGGTCACAGAATTACAAACAGATCCGCTGAAAAATGAGCTTGTCCATGCAGATTTCCAAGTAGTCGACTTACAGCGTGAAATTGAAGCAGATGTACCTGTACAGCTGATTGGCGAATCTAAAGGAGTTAAAGATGGCGGTGTGCTTCAGCAGCCACTATTTGAACTATCCATTACAGCGAAACCAAAAGATATCCCTCAGCATATTGAAGCAGATATTACAAGCTTAGAAGTGAATGATGTCCTAACAGTCGCTGATTTGTCTGTTCAGTCATCATATCAAGTGAATAACGATCCAGAAGAAGTCGTGGCATCCATTTTACCACCTCAGCAATCAGAGGTTCCTGAACCAGATAGCGCAGAGGAACCAAAAGAACCTGAGGCCATTAAAGAAAAGGATAACGATGGAGAATAACTGGGCATTTAGAGACGTAACCCTCCCGCGGTTGCGTCTTTTGTGCTAGAATGAAAAGAATTCATACGTTTTTACATGAGGCAATCCAATTGGCTCATTTTTTAGGCGTGTGCTTTGTGACAAAGGAGGTTATTGGTTTCATGATTGCATTTGTTGGATTAGGTAATCCAGGAAAAGAATATGAAAAAACAAGACATAACGTCGGGTTTATGACAATAGATGAATTATCGAAAAAATGGGACATCCCTTTAAATCAATCAAAATTCCATGGACTGTTTGGAACAGGGTTTGTTTCAGGGCAAAAGGTTCTACTTGTAAAGCCGCTTACATATATGAACTTATCAGGAGAATGCGTGCGTCCGCTAATGGATTACTATGATATTCCTCTTGAACATTTGAAAGTCATCTATGATGATCTTGATTTGCCAACTGGCCGGATTCGTTTGCGTACAAAAGGAAGTGCTGGCGGGCATAATGGAATCAAATCGTTGATTCAGCATTTAGGGTCACCTGAGTTTGATCGATTCCGTATCGGCATTGGACGCCCTCAAAATGGCATGAAGGTCGTCGATTACGTGCTAGGACGCTTTTCAGAAGAGGAGCAGCCTGACATTGCATCAGCCATTCAGGCGTCTGTCGAAGCTTGTGAGGCGGCTTTAACTAAGCCATTTTTGGAAGTGATGAATGATTTTAACAAAAAGGTATAAGAATGATAAGCAAAGCACATACTGATCATAAAATCTCAGCATGGGAGGATCACGTATGGCTTTGCATTATTACTGCCGGCACTGTGGTGTAAAGGTTGGCAGTCTAGATGAATCCGCTGTTCAAAGTGAAGCACTTGGATTTCATCACTTAACAAATGAGGAAAGAAACGATATGATTTCTTATAGGGAAAATGGTGATTTACATGTACAAACCATTTGTGAGGATTGCCAAGAGGCGCTCGAAAGAAATCCTGATTACCATCAGTATCATACCTTTATTCAATAAAAAGCTTTGGTGTAGATAATAGACCAAAGCGTTTTTCTGTTTTAAACAAGCAGGGAGGAGGAGCCAAATGAAAAATATACAATCATTTATCAAACAAAGTGATGATTTTCAGTCCATTTTTAATGGGCTAAAGGAAGGGTTAAAAGCACAGCTGCTCGCCGGACTATCAGGCTCCGTCAGATCTTTATTTACAGCCGCTATATCAGACGAACTTAAGCGGCCGATGTTTATTGTGACTCACAACTTGTATCAAGCGCAGAAGGTAACAGATGATCTTGCCAGTGTGCTGTCAGATCGCTCGGTCCTTCTTTATCCTGTGAATGAACTCATTGCTTCAGAAATTGCCGTTGCGAGCCCTGAGCTCAGAGCACAGCGTCTAGATGTTCTGAACCGGCTGGCGAATGGAGAAAACCCCATTATCGTCACCCCGGCTGCTGCGGTGCGTCGAATGCTTCCGCCAGTTGAGCTCTGGAAGGAGAGTCAGATCCATTTAAAGCTTGGTGAAGAAATTGATTTGGAGGCGTTTTCAAAACAGCTTGTACAAATCGGTTATGACCGGACGTCGATGGTTGCTGCGCCCGGAGATTTTAGTGTGCGCGGAGGAATCATTGATATTTATTCGTTAACGGAAGATCATCCAATTCGTATTGAGCTGTTTGATACAGAAGTAGACTCAATTCGAACGTTCCACTCGGATACACAGCGTTCATTAGAAACACTTCAAGAAATTAAAATCGGTCCCGCAAAAGAGCTGATTGTGAGAGGGCCTGAACGAGTGAGAGCCATTGAACAGCTTGATCAAGGACTTGCGAAGAGCTTAAAGAAATTCAACTCGGACCAGCAAAAAGAATTGCTGCATCAACATATTTCTGCTGATCGAGAGAAGCTGCTAGAAGGTATCGTGACACAGGAAATGACGAAGTACCTGTCCTATTTCTATGAAAAACCTGCTAGTTTGCTAGATTACACATCACAGGATACGATTATTATTTTAGATGAAATTAGCAGGATTCAGGAGATGGAAGAACAGCTTGAGCAGGAAGAAGTGGATTGGACAATTAGCCTGCTTGAAGAAGGCAATATTCTTCATGATTTATCCCTTTCTTTCCCGTTCCAACAACTAATCAATCAGCAATCGCGGTCGATTCTGTACTACTCCTTGTTCCTGAGACATGTCCAGCAGACAAATCCGCAAAATATCGTCAATGTATCTAGTAAGCAAATGCAGAATTTCCACGGGCAGATGAATGTGCTTGCGAGTGAAATTGAACGCTACAAAAAACAACAATACACAGTTGTCTTCTTAGGTGCGGATGAAGAACGGACAGACAAACTGTCTTCTGTCTTACATGATTATGACATTGAAGCTGCTCTTGCCAAGCCGGACGCAGAGCTTGTAAGCGGACAGGTGTATATTTTACAAGGTGAGCTGCAAACAGGCTTTGAACTGCCGTTATCAAAAATTGCCGTGATCACAGAAGGCGAGCTCTTCAAGAAACGTGTGAAGAAGCAGGCACGTAAGCAAAAGCTGACCAATGCAGAGCGAATTAAGAGCTATTCAGAGCTTCAAGTCGGCGATTATGTGGTGCACATTAACCACGGGATCGGTAAGTATTTAGGAATTGAAACGCTTGAAATCGGCGGCATTCATAAAGATTATTTAAATATTCATTATCAAGGAAGCGACAAGCTTTATGTACCGGTTGAACAAATTGATCAGGTACAGAAGTATGTTGGATCAGAAGGTAAAGAACCAAAGCTGTACAAACTAGGCGGTAGTGACTGGAAACGCGTGAAGAAAAAAGTAGAAACTTCTGTTCAGGACATTGCAGATGATCTCATTAAGCTGTATGCAGAACGTGAGGCAAGCAAAGGGTATGCCTTCTCACCTGATCATGAGATGCAGCGCCAGTTTGAATCAGCGTTCCCTTACCAGGAAACAGATGATCAAATCCGTTCGATTCATGAAATCAAACAAGACATGGAGCGGGAGCGTCCAATGGACCGCCTGCTTTGTGGAGATGTGGGATACGGAAAAACAGAAGTGGCGATTCGAGCCGCCTTCAAAGCGATTGCTGACGGGAAGCAGGTTGCTCTGCTTGTGCCAACAACCATCTTAGCGCAGCAGCATTTTGACACGATTATGGACCGATTCCAAGACTATCCGGTCAAAATTGCTCAGCTGAGCCGTTTCCGTACAAGAAAAGAAACAACCGAAACGTTAAAAGGGTTGAAAAATGGAACGATAGATATGGTTATCGGTACACATCGTTTGCTTTCTAAAGATATTGTCTATAAGGACTTAGGTCTGTTGATTATTGATGAAGAGCAGCGTTTTGGTGTGACCCATAAAGAGAAAATTAAACAGATGAAAGCCAATATCGATGTACTGACATTAACGGCTACGCCAATTCCGCGTACGCTGCATATGTCTATGCTTGGCGTACGGGATTTATCGGTTATTGAAACACCGCCTGAAAACCGTTTCCCTGTTCAAACCTATGTGGTCGAGTACAATGGCGCTTTAGTCAGAGAAGCGATTGAGCGAGAACTAGCACGCGGTGGCCAAGTGTACTTCCTGTACAACCGTGTCGAGGATATTGAACGCAAAGCAGATGAAATTTCCATGCTAGTTCCAGATGCGAAAGTCAGCTATGCACATGGGAAAATGAGTGAGAACGAGCTGGAATCAGTGATGATCAATTTCCTTGAAGGTGAATCAGATGTATTGGTCAGTACCACCATCATTGAAACGGGAGTCGACATTCCAAATGTGAACACGCTCATCGTCCACGATGCGGATAAAATGGGGCTTTCTCAGCTGTACCAGCTAAGAGGACGAGTAGGACGCTCGAATCGTGTCGCATATGCTTATTTCACGTATAGAAAAGATAAAGTTCTGTCTGAAGTAGCAGAGAAGAGACTTCAAGCTATTAAAGAATTCACAGAGCTCGGATCAGGATTTAAAATTGCGATGCGTGATTTAACGATTCGAGGAGCAGGCAATTTACTTGGTGCACAGCAGCATGGATTCATTGATTCTGTTGGATTCGACCTCTATTCTCAAATGCTGAAAGAAGCCATTGAAGAAAGAAGAGGCGATACAACGGCTCAAGATAAATTCGAACCGGAAATCGATCTGCAAATCGATGCTTACATCCCGGACACATACATTTCGGATGGGAAGCAAAAGATCGAGATGTATAAACAATTCAGAGCGATTGGATCAATTGAAGAGAGAAAAGAGCTTCAAGATGAAATGATCGACCGATTCGGTGAATATCCGCAAGAAGTGGCGGACTTGTTCACAATTGCGACGATGAAAGTATACGCAGTGCAGGAACGTGTCGAATTGATCAAGATGGAGAAAGGGATTGTCAGACTCACCCTTGAAGAGCAAGCAAGCAGTGAAATCGACGGTCAAAAATTATTTGCCCTCGGCAGTAAATATGGCCGTGATATTGGCTTGGGAATGGAAGGCAGCAAGCTAATTATTTCTGTCCAAACGAAAGGCAAGAAGACGGAAGAATGGCTAGATATTGTTCTGAATATGCTTCGAGGTCTTCAAGATGTGAAAAAAGAAACCATTCCATCTTCATAAAAATTTGTTTGTCTCTCGTGTATATTACGGTTGATGTGACGGATACTAATCTCAGGGTCAAGTGGTGAATGTTGCATAAAGTGGACGCTTTTGCTCCATTCACCCAACACATCATCTAAACGAAAGAGAGGCAGCAGTGAATGAAAGCAACTGGAATTGTACGCCGCATCGATGATCTAGGTAGAGTGGTTATTCCGAAGGAGATTCGCAGAACATTGCGCATCCGGGAAGGAGACCCGCTTGAGATTTTCGTCGACCGCGATGGAGAAGTCATTTTGAAGAAATATTCGCCGATTAGTGAGCTAGGAGACTTTGCGAAGGAATATGCTGATGCATTATTCGACAGTTTGGGTCATTCCATCCTGATTTGTGATCGAGATACGTATATTGCTGTATCCGGCAGTTCGAAAAAAGAGTACTTAAACAAATCCATCAGTGATTTACTTGAACGAACAATGGACCAGCGTAATTCTGTATTAGAAGAAAGCAAAAAAGAAATTCAACTTGTCGATGGTATTGATGATGACGTATCTGCTTATACCATTGCACCTATTGTTGCAAACGGAGATCCGATTGGCGCCGTCGTCTTATTTTCTAAAGAGCGTTCAATGGGGGAAGTGGAGCATAAAGCGGCAGAAACAGCAGCTGGCTTCTTAGCCCGTCAAATGGAACACTAGGTCTAATAATTCTATATCATTTTGATGAAACGAAAGAATGCCGATGAAATCATTTGATTTTGTCGGCGTTTTTTATATGGAATGAAACAAAACGGGGAATATGCCGTCTACTCCTTAGAAAGAAACGGCTTTTCATTCACGTATGATATAATGAGTGCGTTTAACTGTAGATCTATTTTTAAAGGAGTCATCCATGAAAAATGCTGTGAATCAGCCGCATTGGCTTTTCCAAGGTGCGGTGATTTTGACCATCGCAGGCTTGTTATCAAAGGTACTAAGTGCCGTTTATCGTGTTCCGTTCCAGAACATCGTAGGAGACACAGGGTTTTATATTTATCAGCAAGTGTACCCCTTCCTTGGTATTGCGATCATGCTCGGCACCACAGGGTTTCCTGTCATGGTGTCCAAGCTTCTGAGTGAGCATGGGGAAGAAAATCGAAGGATCATTACAAGGGTATCTTTGGTCTATATCACTTTACTGAGCCTGGTCTTATTTCTTTGTCTTTACATAGGAGCAGGTAGAATTGCGAGCCTTATGGCGGACAGTCAATTAATCCTGCTCATCCAAATGAGTGCTTTCGTGTTTTTATTCCTGCCGCTTACCGTGATGCTGAGAGGCGTTTTTCAGAGTGACGGTATGATGCTTCCAACGGCTGTTTCTCAATTGGTTGAGCAGCTCATCAGGGTAGGCGTCCTGCTTGTTTTATCCTTCTATTTCGTCAGGCACGGTTATTCGCTTTATGAAACGGGTGCGGGTGCGGTCTTCTCCTCCATAGTGGGAAGCGCGTCCTCGCTTGTACTACTTCTTTTTCTTTGGCTGACTTACCGAAAACAGTCTTCTGCACCTATGACAGTCAAGCAGGCGACACTTCGGAAAAAGGATGTTTTGAAGAGTTTGGTGCTGTATACATTCACGATTTGTGTCAGCGGACTGCTCATTTTATGGATGCAAATGATTGATGCCTTTCATCTGTATGCGTTGCTGCGCAGTGAGGGACTGAGTGAAGCCGCGGCAAAGGCGGCAAAAGGTGTGTATGACCGAGGGCAGCCGTTTTTACAGCTAGGGACAGTGTTTGCCATTAGCATCGGGACCTCTCTTGTGCCATTTTTATCAGCGGCCATGAGGAATGGAGAGCATGAAGCGATCAGGCAAAAAGTATGTACATCGTTTAAAACCACGTCGGTTTTAGGGATTGGTTCAGCAGTTGGGCTGATTTGTATTCTTTCGCCAGTCAATACCATGCTTTTTCGTAATGATTTAGGTACCGATGCGCTGCAAATATTCTGTATTTCCATCGCATTTACATCGATAGCGATTACGCAAGCAGCTTTACTTCAAGGTCTCGGGCATACTGTGTATCCGGCTGTTGTGGTGATTCTCAGTGTGCTGGTGAAATGGATACTCACGCTTGCACTTGTGCCGCTATTTGGCATCTATGGTGCGGCATGGTCAACCGTGTGCGGTTTCCTCGCTGCCGCTCTGCTCAATGCCGTTTATTTGAGGTATAAAGGATGGATTTCGTTGAGAGAGCTGTTTCCAGTGAAAATTCTTTTATCGGCCGCTTTCATGGCCATCGTCTTAATAGGGTATCAGGCACTGTTTTCTTGGGTCATTCCCTTTGAAAAACGTCCTTTTTCCGTTTTAGAGAGCCTGACGTCAGTTTTTATTGGTGGTTTCGCCTTTTTATATAGTATTCTTAAGCTAGAAGTATTTACGGACGAGGAATGGAGACTCATTCCATTAGGAGAAAAGATTTTATATTTTAAACAGATGAGAGGGAATCAAAATGGCAGGTAAGATTACCGTCGTCGGTCTTGGGGCAGGCGACATGGATCAGCTGACGCTCGGTGTATACAAGCAGCTGACGCAGGCGAAAGAAGTATTTATGAGAACGCAGGACCATCCGCTTACCGCAGAGTTGATGCAGGAGGTCCCATCGCTGACCTTTTTTGATGAAATTTATGAAAAGCACGATCAGTTTGATTCGGTCTATCAGGAAATCACGGAAATTTTATTTGCAGAGGCTGCGGAAAAGGAGATTGTGTACGCAGTACCAGGTCACCCATTTGTCGCAGAAAAGACCGTCCAGCTATTAGTTTCTCAACAGCAAGAGCGCGGGATTGAGGTGTCTGTTGCTGGTGGACAAAGCTTTTTGGATGCGACGTTTAACTCCTTGCAGATCGACCCAATCGAGGGATTCCAATTCGTTGATGCAGGAGATATGAGAGCGGACGATCTGAAATTGACCCAGCATGTCCTCATTTGTCAGGTATATGATCAGATCACCGCTTCGAATGTGAAACTCACGCTGATGGAAAAGCTTCCAGACGATTATGAAGTCTATATTGTGACGGCGGCTGGAAGCAGCCTGGAACAGATTACTGCCGTTCCTTTATTTGAACTTGATCGAGATGTGTCGATAAATAACTTAACGAGTGTTTATGTGCCTCCGATTCAAGATGAAAAGCTGCTTTATCAACAATTTGACACCTTCCGTGACGTCATCCGTACATTAAGAGGTCCGGGCGGCTGTCCATGGGATCAAAAACAAACCAATGAGTCACTCAAACCCTATTTAATTGAAGAATGCTATGAACTGCTTGAAGCGATAGATGAAGATGATCCAGACCATATGGTGGAAGAGCTCGGAGATGTGATGCTGCAGGTGTTACTTCATGCTCAAATTGGTGAAGATGACGGCTTTTTCTCAATTGATGACGTCATCCAGCATGTCACAGAAAAAATGGTTCGTAGACATCCCCATGTGTTTGGCGACACAAATGTGTCTGAAGCAGAAGAAGTGGTCGTCAACTGGGAAAAAATCAAGCAGCAGGAGAAGCCGGAGCGGGCAGCCTCTATGTTGCAATCCATCCCGGCGACGCTTCCAGCATTAACAAAGGCATATAAGCTCCAAAAGAAAGCCGCCAAAGTAGGCTTTGATTGGACAGATGTGAAAGATATTTGGAACAAATACGAAGAAGAAAAGCAGGAATTTCTCGTTGAAGTGGCAGAGAAGCCGGACGAAAGTGCAACGAAGCAGATGAAAGACGAATTTGGAGATCTTTTGTTTGTTCTCGTCAACATTGGAAGGTTCTATCAGCTAGAGCCTGAAACGGCGCTCGCTTCCGCCAACACAAAATTCATGCGACGCTTTCAGCATATTGAACAAAAAGCAAAGGACATGGGACGTTCATTAGAGGACTTAACGCTAGAGGAAATGGACGATCTATGGAACGATGCCAAACGTATAGAAAGAGGTGAGCATACATGAGATTAGATAAATTTTTAAAAGTGTCCCGTTTAATCAAAAGAAGAACATTGGCAAAAGAAGTAGCTGATCAAGGCAGAATTTCTATTAACGGCACACAGGCGAAAGCCAGCTCTGACGTGAAAGAAGGAGACGAGCTTAAAATCCGTTTTGGTCAAAAACTTGTGACGGTTCAAGTCAATGAGTTAAAGGACACGACGAAAAAAGAAGAAGCCGCTGGCATGTATACTGTGCTAAAAGAAGAAAAAACAGCAGAATAGGGCTTGTTCTAAATGATCCTCCTGTCACATACAATGCAGTAACAATGCAAGTATGAGATATGGGGGATGTATAAATGAATCAATATTATAATCAACCTCAAGGCACGAAGCTGTCATCAGAAGCGGAACACAATATCACAATGCGAAACAGAAAGCATTTAGATATTACCGGCGTCAAACAGGTGGAAAGCTTTGATAATGAAGAATTTCTGCTTGAGACGGTCATGGGAATTCTCGCTATCCGCGGAGAAAATCTGCAAATGAAAAACCTAGACGTCGAAAAAGGCGTTGTGTCGATTAAAGGACGTGTCTTTGACTTAATTTATGTAGATGAGCAGCACGGGGAGAAAGCTAAAGGGTTTTTTAGCAAGCTGTTTAAATGACGCTGACAGTCCAGTTTTATACGATGCTTTCGATGGTAGCGATGGGCATCTGGCTGGGCGCATCGCTTGATACGTACAAGCTGTTTGTGAATCGGGAAAAGACAGCAAAATGGCTTTTGATTATACATGATCTCCTTTTTTGGCTGGTACAGGGTCTCTTATTCTTTTATGTTCTGCTGCTGACAAATGAGGGAGAATTCAGGCTTTATATCTTTCTAGCCGTTGCACTAGGTTTCTCGATGTATCAGGCATTGATGAAACAGCTGTATATGAATATTCTCAAGTTTATCACGATGTGTATTTATCAAACCGTTCTCATCCTTAAAAGGCTGGTCATGTCGATCGTCTTCCAGCCGATCCGTTGGATTGTCACAATGGTCATAAGTGTTATACTGTTCTTGTTCCACTCGCTCTTACGTCTTGTTCGTTTTACGTTTCGGCTCGTGTGGAAGGTGCTGTCCATTGTTTGTTATCCGCTCATCTGGTTACTTAATGTGACCATTATTCATCGGATTCCCGAAAAATGGCGAACATCAATGAGATTGTTTTTCTCTAAAGGAGCAGGAATTTTACAAGGGACCAAGAAATTATCTGGTACCATCAAAACGAAATGGAAACAATTCTGGACAAAGTAAGAGAGGAGGCCTTCAACCTTGAACAAGAGAAAAAGAAATATCGCACAAATTCAAAATGATTACCAAAAACAAATGGAACAGCAAGCACAGCGCTTAAAACGCAAACGCCGAGGACTCCTTAGAAGGCTTACTGTGTTTGGTGTGATCGTGCTCATGTTTGCTGTCTTGGTAACAAGTGCCCTCTGGTCGCAATCGTCCTCATTAAAGGAAAAAGAAGAGAAGAAGGTTGCGCTCGAAAAAGAATTAAAGCAATTACAAACAAAGCAGGAAGATATTTCTGATGAAATTAAAAAGCTGAAAAGCAAGGAATACGTACTCGAACTGGCACGACGAGACTATTATATGTCCAAAAAAGGCGAAAAAATCTTTGATGTGGGCAATAAGAGCGATTAGCCTTGTTGACACTTAAAATTCAGTTTATGTATAATTGAACAAATGAGATTTTTTTATAAGTCTAAGGAGGAGCACTTTTTTTATGTCGATTGAAGTTGGCAGCAAGTTACAAGGGAAAGTTACGGGCATTACAAATTTTGGAGCTTTTGTGGAGTTGCCAGGCGGTTCAACTGGTCTCGTTCATATCAGTGAGGTAGCCGATAACTATGTAAAAGATATTAATGAGCATTTAAAAGTCGGTGAACAAGTTGAAGTGAAAGTGATTAACGTTGAAAAAGACGGTAAAATCGGCTTGTCCATTAAAAAAGCAAAAGATCGTCCTCAACAACAATCAAGACCGGTCAGAAATGATTTCCGTCCAAAGGAATCGTTTGAGCAAAAAATGAACAAATTCTTAAAAGATAGTGAAGACCGCTTAACATCTTTAAAACGTAACACGGAATCAAAACGTGGGGGACGCGGAGCAAGAAGAGGTTAACTTGTTGCTGCTTTCTATATATCTTTCACAACAAAGCACCTGCTGTCCGCAGGTGCTTTTTTTCTTGATCCATACGACATTTTTTGAGATTTCGTCATTTAATTTAAAACTTCCTATTGACGGACAAGCGATTCCTTTGTATTATAGATCTTGTGCTTCTTAGCGCATTTTTATTATGGCGGTGTAGCTCAGCTGGCTAGAGCGTACGGTTCATACCCGTGAGGTCGGGGGTTCGATCCCCTCCGCCGCTATCCTTTTTATTAGAACATAAAAGCAAGGCCCGTTGGTCAAGCGGTTAAGACACCGCCCTTTCACGGCGGTAACACGGGTTCGAATCCCGTACGGGTCATCTTCGAAAACAGCTTTCTTTAGGAAAGCTGGTTTTTTGTGTCTTCGTAAAATTCTGATGAAAGACATCGACTTTCAAGAAAGTATGCCTCTTTGACGAATAAAGCGTCGAACGTTTTATGGAAACGACAACTTCTTTTGACAAAATTTCTTTTTCACCTTCGCTATAATGACAAGCAACGAATATCAGGTGGGGGATGAAAAGATGGAAAAACTAGAAAGAAGAACTGATTTAACAGGAGCGGGGTTTGAAAGAATCAGTGCAGGGTTAAAAAAGATGAAAAACCTGTTTCTTCATCATACGCATTCTCTTTTTTTCTATAGAGGGTTTATTTATGTCGTTCTTGGTTTTTTATTAGGACGAGCCTTTATATTATCTGAAATTATGCCGTTTGCTCTGCCTTTCTTTGGCTCCATGCTGCTTATCAAAAGAGATAAGTCCATGCTTGCTTGTCTCGCTTTACTTGCTGGAGCCATGACGATATCACCTCAAAATGCATTGTTTGTGTTTGCGTCGCTGATCGTATTCCTTCTTATGTCCAAGGTGGTTTCTTTCATTATCAAAGACCCAGTGAAAACATTGCCGGTTGTCATTGTGCTGTCAATGCTGATCACCAGAGGAGCATTTGTTTATCTAGAGCAAGGTGCTGTGCAAAGCTACGATTACGTCATGGCGGGTGTCGAAGCAGGACTTGCCTTCATTTTGACACTGATTTTCCTTCAAAGCCTGCCGATTTTTACAGTCAGGAAAATCAAACACTCCTTAAAGGTTGAAGAAATTATTTGCTTTATGATTTTGATTGCCTCAGTTTTAACAGGTCTGGCTGGCATCACATTTCAAGGAATGCAGGCAGAGCATATTTTGTCACGATATGTAGTGCTGAGCTTTGCCTTTATTGGAGGAGCGAGTATTGGTTGTACAGTGGGTGTCGTGACTGGATTAATTCTCGGTCTCGCTAACATCGGAAACCTTTATCAGATGAGTCTTCTTGCCTTTTCAGGTTTATTAGGGGGATTGCTGAAAGAGGGGAAGAAAGCAGGCGCAGCCATTGGCTTAATTGTGGGTTCCTTACTTATTTCCTTGTACGGAGAAGGATCAGCAGGACTCATAACCACGCTATATGAATCACTGATTGCGGTTGCGCTCTTCTTGCTCACGCCACAATCAGTGACCTCTAAGGTAGCGAAATATATTCCTGGTACGGTAGAGCATGTACAGGAACAGCAGCAATACGCCCGGAAAGTACGAGATGTGACAGCAAAAAAGGTAGATCAATTTTCTAACGTATTTCATGCGCTGTCTGAGAGTTTTGCGACATTTTACGATTCCATTCCTGAAGAAAAGAAACAGGAAGAGGATGTAGATCTTTTTTTAAGTACGATCACAGAACGATCCTGTCAAACGTGCTATAAGAAAAATAAATGCTGGGTGCAGAACTTTGATACAACCTATGAACTGATGAAACAAGTTATGCATGAATCTGATGAAAAAACCTACGAGCAAAACCGGAAATTGAAGAAGAAATTTAGCCAGCACTGCTCAAAATCAAAACATGTCGAGGAATTGATTGAAGAGGAGATCGCTTACTATAAAGCCAACCAGACCCTGAAGAAAAAAGTCCAAGACAGCAGACGACTAGTAGCTGAACAACTGATGGGTGTCTCACAAGTGATGGAGGATTTTTCCCGGGAAATAAAACGGGAAAGAGAACAGCATTTTATTCAAGAAGAGCAGATGATAGAAGCACTTCAGCACTTTGGAATTGAAATTCAGCAAGTAGAAATTTATAGCTTGGAGCAGGGGAATGTCGATATTGAAATGAGAATCCCATATTGCCAAGGACATGGTGAATGTGAAAAAATCATCGCCCCTATGCTCTCAGATATTTTAGAAGAACAGATTTTAGTCAAAGCAGAGCAGTGTGCAGAGCACCCAACAGGCTATTGCCACGTTGTATTTGGCTCTGCAAAATCATATCGAGTGGCTACAGGCGTAGCGCATGCAGCAAAAGGCGGAGGATTAGTGTCTGGAGACAGCTACAGCATGATGGAGCTGGGTGCGGGCAAATATGCCGCGGCTATTAGTGATGGAATGGGCAATGGAGCAAGGGCTCATTTTGAAAGCAATGAAACGATTAAGCTGTTAGAAAAAATATTGGCATCAGGTATCAATGAAAAAGTGGCGATCAAAACCATTAATAGTATTTTATCTTTACGAACGACAGATGAAATCTATTCAACATTAGATTTATCCATTATTGATTTACAGGATGCGAGCTGTAAATTCCTTAAGATCGGTTCAACACCCAGTTTTATTAAACGGGGTGATCAGGTGATGAAGGTACAAGCGAGCAACTTACCGATTGGGATTATTGATGAATTTGAAGTGGAAGTTGTGAGTGAACAGATGAAAGCAGGAGATCTGCTGATTATGATGAGTGATGGCATTTTTGAAGGACCAAAGCATATTGAAAATCATGATCTTTGGGTGAAGCGCAAAATGAAAAGCTTTAAAACAGAAGATCCGCAAGAGATTGCTGATCTATTAATGGAAGAGGTCATTCGAACAAGATCGGGTCAAATCGACGACGATATGACGGTTGTTGTCATCAGGCTTGATCACAATACACCAAAATGGGCATCTATTCCGACGGGGACATTCTATCTTGAGAAACAAGAGATTTCTTGAAATATCGTATAATATGAATTTCTTCTGGCGATGATGGGGATATAAAGCATTCAGTTACGATCCCAGGAGGAATGAAGATGCGAAAAGGTCACGTAAACCAAATCTTATTGATTACAGATGGCTGCTCAAATCACGGGGAAGATCCACTTGCGATTGCCTCATTGGCAAAGGAACAAGGGATTACAGTCAATGTCATTGGCATTATGGAGGAAAACAGACACGATCATGAAGCAATGAAAGAAGTCGAGGGGATTGCCCTCGCAGGTGGGGGCATTCATCAAGTTGTCTACGTCCAGCAGTTATCTCAAACGGTACAAATGGTTACAAAAAAAGCGATGACACAAACTTTACAAGGTGTTGTGAATAAAGAATTGCAGCAAATACTTGGCAAAGATACTGAAATTGAAGAGCTTCCGCCTGATAAGCGTGGGGAAGTGATGGAAGTAGTCGATGAGTTAGGAGAGACGGTTCACCTTCAAGTACTTGTGCTTGTTGATACAAGTGCAAGTATGAAACCGAAGCTGCCTACCGTTAAAGAAGCACTCATTGACCTCTCCATTAGTTTAAATTCAAGAATTGGTGAAAATCAGTTTGGGATGTGTATATTTCCCGGGAAAAACTCAGATGCTGAAATTGTGTTGAATTGGACGCCTCGATTCGATTCACTGTCATCTATTTTCCCGAAACTGACCACGGGAGGAATTACTCCAACTGGACCAGCGCTTCGAGAAGCACTCCAGCATTTCAAATCAGTTCGTTCACGTAAAGGGCTGCTTGAAGCAAAGGAAGAGCATGATGAATTCGGCTTCTAACATTCCGTTAGGCACGGTGATTCAAGGGAAATGGCATCACCATCATTACCGCATTGTAAAAGAGCTAGGAAAAGGGGCGAACGGTATTGTCTATCTAGCAGAATCGCCAAATGGTCAAGTAGCCCTTAAAGTGAGTGATGACAGTATGCTCATTGCATCTGAAGTCAATGTATTAAAATCCTTTTCTAAGGCTCCTGTGAAAACCATGGGGCCTTCTTTTTATGATATGGATGATGCGATTTATCCCGGCATGCTTCAAAAGCGTTCCTTTTATGTGATGGAGTATGTCAGAGGCCCATTACTGCTTGAATTTGTAAAACAAAAAGGTGATGAGTGGATCGTTGTTTTAATGGTTCAGCTTTTATCTAACCTGGCTCATTTACATCAAGAAGGCTGGATTTTTGGTGACTTGAAGCCAGATAATCTCATCGTGTCAGGTCCACCGGCCGCGATTCGGTGCATTGATGTAGGAGGAACGACAAAAGCAGGCAGGGCAATCAAGGAATATACCGAGTTTTTTGATCGAGGCTATTGGGGATTTGGCACAAGAAAGGCAGAGCCATCTTATGATCTGTTTGCCTTAAGCATGGTGATGGTGAACTGTGCGTATAAGAAAGAATTCAAAAAAGAAGCAGAACCGGAAAAGCAGCTTTACAGAGCCATTGAAGGACATCCTTTATTAAAGCGATATGAAAGGGTGTTAAAGGCTGCTCTACAAGGTAAATATCAATCAGCGGCAGCTATGAAGAGTGCGATGCTGAAAGAAGGACAGCTGATCGCTTCAAGAAAAGCGAGTCAAAAGAAGCAGCAGCAAAAAAACGGGCAAAAGCCCGCTGTTCAACAAAATCAACAGGTGACTTCACGATCGAGAGTTGCAGCAGCAAAAAGAACGCCAGTACGCAAAAAATCAGGTGGGCTTTTTGAAACTGTTCTTATCGTGTGCAGTGTACTTGCTCTTTACTGTGCATATGTAGTTTTGTTCCTGCTATAGACCCTGTAAAAAAGCAGGCTTCATCTTTGCTTGGAGCTACTGAAAGTGATAGGATATGTATATCTTTAAATTACCTGCTCTTTGTGAGGAGGAAGTTGTGAATAGAATTGAATCATTTTTGAAAAAACATGATGTTTACCTTGAAAATACGACAGTCATTGTCGGGGTTTCTGGCGGACCAGATTCCATGCTTTTACTGCACGAACTAAACAAACGTCAAAAAGGTTCCTATCAGCTGATTGCAGCCCATGTAGATCACATGTTCAGAGGAGAAGAATCCTTTGCTGATTTGGCATTTGTTGAGGCGTACTGCAAGGAGCAAGGAATTCCTTTTGAATCGGCCCGCATACAAGTTACCCAATATGCAAAAGAAAACCACTTAAACAAACAGGCAGCTGCAAGAGAGTGCAGATATGCTTTCTTTCGTCAATTGATGGAGCAATACAACGCTCAATTTCTAGCGCTTGCACATCATGGAGACGACCAAGTAGAAACAATGATGATGAGGCTTGTGAGAGGGACTGTTGGAATAGGACTCGCAGGTATCCAAGCAAAACGTCCTTATCAAGATGGATGGCTGATTCGGCCGCTCATTGGATATTCCAAGGATGACGTGCTGAACGCTTGTGAAAAAGAACATATTCCCTATGTCATTGATCAAAGCAATCACACAGATGACTACTTGAGAAACCGGATAAGAAGACACATTCTTCCCGTGTTAAAAGAAGAGGCACCTCATGTACATGAAAGCTTTCAGTTTGTAAGTGACATGCTGACTGAAGATGAGCAATACTTGCAGGCATTAACAAAGGAACAAATGAACCAAGTGATAACGAATCAATCGCCTAAGCAAATTAAGATCAAAACGAAGCCTTTGCTTGACCTGCCTTTGCCTTTACAAAGAAGAGGCATTCAACTAATATTAAACTATCTTTATGAAAACACTCAATCAGCGTTTTCAAACCAGCATATTCTAGGGACTTTGGACTGGTTATCTCATACTGAACAACCGTCTGGATCATTAGATTTGCCAAAAGGTTTACAAGCTGTCAAGTCTTATGATTACTGTATGTTTACCTTTGAACGATCGCTTGTACTAGACCAGTCTTATGCTCTTCACTTAAAGGGTGAGCTTGGAGAGAAGCTTTTCCTTCCAAATGGGCAGTCTATCATGGTATCAAATCATGTTCCGAAGGATGCACGGAACGGAAACCATTTTTTCTTGCTTCAAAAAGATCATGTTCGTTTCCCTTTGATCATTCGCTCACGAAAAAATGGTGATCGAATCAAACTTAAAGGGATGAATGGATCAAAAAAGGTGAAGGATATATTTATTGATAAAAAAGTGCCTCTTGCAGAAAGAGACAGCTGGCCGATCGTCACTGACTCGGAGAATCAAATCATCTGGATCCCAGGTCTGAAAAAATCCGTTTTTGAAGAAATTGATATGACAAACAGCGATCTCATTGTATTACAATATAGACAGCATGAAAATTTGTAGGGGGCAAGCAAAAGCATGAAACAAGATATTGAAAAGGTTTTGATCTCAGAAGAAGAGATCCAGCAAAAAGTGAAGGAACTGGGTGCAACATTAACCAGCGATTATGATGGTAAATTTCCCCTGGCTATTGGTGTTTTGAAAGGGGCTCTTCCATTCATGGCAGACCTGATCAAACACATTGATACATATTTAGAACTTGATTTTATGGATGTATCTAGCTACGGAAAATCTACCGTATCTTCAGGAGAAGTAAAGATCATTAAAGATCTAGATACTTCTGTTGAAGGAAGAGATATTTTAATTATGGAAGATATCATCGACAGTGGGTTAACTTTGAGCTATCTGGTAGAGCTTTTCCGATACCGTAAAGCAAACTCCATAAAAATTGTGACATTGCTTGATAAACCAAGCGGTCGTAAAGCAGACATCAAAGCAGATTATGTTGGATTTGAAGTTCCAGATGCATTTGTTGTCGGCTATGGATTGGATTTCGCTGAACGTTACCGAAACCTCCCGTATATTGGAGTGTTAAAACCATCTGTTTACGAAGGCTAATCAGCATACGTATACATGAGGTTATTGGTTGTATTGGAATGATTTTCTATGATACTATTGACCATAGTTGTGCTTACTGTGGGAGGAGGTAAGGAATGAATCGGGTTTTTCGTAATACGATTTTTTATATACTTATTTTATTACTTGTGATAGGGGTAGTCAGTTGGTTAGGATCCCCTAATCAAAAGCCTGAGAACATGTCTTACAGCAAATTTTCGCAAAATCTAAGTGCGGGAAAAGTGGAGAGTATCTCCATTCAGCCTGTAAGAGGGGTTTATGAAATTCGTGGTCAATTAGATGGCGCGAAGAAAGATCAATACTTCATTACCCATGTTCCAGATGGTCAAGGTGTTGACCAGATTTACAGTGCACTAAAGAATACAGATGTAAAAGTAGAACCAGCACCTGAAACAAATGGATGGCTGCAAGTCCTGACAACCATCATTCCGTTCATCATCATCTTTATCCTGTTCTTCTTCTTATTGAACCAAGCTCAGGGCGGTGGAAGCCGTGTTATGAACTTTGGTAAGAGTAAGGCGAAGCTTTACACAGAAGAGAAGAAACGTGTGAAATTTAAAGATGTTGCCGGTGCAGATGAAGAAAAGCAAGAACTTGTAGAAGTGGTTGAATTCCTGAAGGACCCACGTAAATTTGCGGAGCTTGGCGCAAGAATTCCTAAAGGGGTTTTACTAGTAGGACCTCCAGGTACAGGTAAAACATTGCTTGCGAGAGCATCTGCAGGAGAAGCAGGCGTTCCTTTCTTCAGCATCAGTGGTTCTGACTTCGTCGAGATGTTCGTCGGGGTCGGTGCATCACGTGTACGTGATTTATTCGAAAATGCGAAAAAGAATGCACCATGCTTAATCTTTATTGATGAGATTGATGCAGTGGGTCGTCAGCGTGGAGCCGGTCTTGGCGGTGGTCATGACGAGCGTGAACAAACGCTTAACCAGCTTCTTGTTGAAATGGATGGTTTTAGTGCGAACGAAGGTATTATTATCATCGCTGCGACGAACCGTGCAGATATCCTAGATCCTGCATTGCTGCGTCCGGGACGTTTTGACCGTCAAATTACGGTTGACCGCCCAGATGTCATTGGCCGTGAAGAAGTGCTGAAGGTTCATGCGAAAAACAAACCGCTTGATGATGCAGTGAATTTGAAAGCCATTGCAAGCAGAACACCTGGGTTCTCTGGAGCAGATCTTGAGAACTTACTAAACGAAGCAGCACTTGTTGCTGCCCGTCATAACAAAAAGAAAATTGATATGCGTGATATCGACGAAGCGACTGACCGTGTCATCGCTGGGCCGGCTAAGAAAAGCCGCGTCATTTCGAAGAAAGAACGTAATATCGTGGCTTACCATGAAGCGGGTCATACCGTTATTGGTCTTATCCTAGACGAAGCGGACATGGTGCATAAAGTAACGATCGTTCCTCGTGGTCAGGCAGGCGGATATGCGGTCATGCTTCCAAGAGAAGACCGTTATTTCCAAACGAAACCAGAGCTTCTTGATAAAATTGTCGGCTTGCTCGGCGGTCGTGTTGCAGAGGAAATTACGTTTGGTGAAGTAAGTACAGGTGCTCACAACGACTTCCAGCGTGCAACTGGCATTGCAAGAAAAATGGTTACAGAGTTCGGTATGTCTGATAAACTTGGTCCACTTCAATTCGGTCAAGCACAAGGAGGTCAAGTATTCCTTGGCCGTGACTTTAACAACGAGCCGAATTATAGTGAAGCGATCGCTTACGAAATTGACCAAGAAATTCAGCGTTTCATCAAGGACAGCTACGAACGTGCGAAACAAATTCTCACTGAGAATAAAGATAAGCTAGAAATCATCGCACAAGCCCTTCTAGAAGTTGAAACATTAGATGCTGAGCAAATTAAATCTCTTTACGAAACTGGAAAGCTTCCAGAGCGTGTATACGCAGATGACGAAGAGAAAAACGATGATGTGAAAGTGAACATCAAGAAAAAAGAAGAAGATGAGGAGATCTAATCTCCTTCTGTGAAAGCTGCCGGGATCACCGGCAGCTTTTTTTATTTCGATTCCTGAATGGATCGGTTTCGAATTGTTTACAAATGGAACTCAATTCGTGTATGGTATGATAGAAAGTCGAAAAATGCTCTTTTTGAGAAACTATTCAAAGTGGTGATGAAGTTGTTACTCGTGATAGATGTAGGGAACACAAATACCGTTTTAGGTGTTTATCATAATGGCGATCTAAACTACCATTGGCGAATTGAAACAAGCCGTCATAAAACAGAAGATGAATTTGGTATGGCTATCAGGTCTTTATTTGATTATGTCGGGCTGATGTTTGACCAAATAGAAGGAATTATCATTTCGTCTGTTGTCCCGCCAATGATGTTTGCATTAGAAAGAATGTGCGAGAAGTACTTTCACATAACTCCCCAAATTGTAGGGCCTGGAATGAAAACTGGATTAAACATTATGTGTGACAATCCAAAGGAAGTCGGGGCTGATCGAATTGTGAATGCAGTAGCGGCGATTTATCTATATGGGGCACCTCTCATTGTCGTAGACTTTGGCACAGCGACAACCTACTGCTATATCAATGAACAAAAACAATACATGGGTGGGGCAATTGCACCTGGTATTACCATCTCAACAGAGGCTTTATATACAAGAGCGGCGAAACTGCCAAGAATTGAAATTGTCCGTCCAGATCACATTGTTGGAAAAAACACCATCAGTGCAATGCAATCCGGCATCCTTTATGGATATGTTGGGCAAGTCGAGGGAATAGTGAAACGGATGAAGCAGCAAGCGAAACAAACACCGAAAGTCATTGCAACAGGCGGTTTGTCGACATTGATTGGAAATGAATCAGACTGCATTGATATTGTCGATCCGTTCTTAACATTAAAAGGACTTCAACTCATTTATGAACGTAATCGTGTCGGTGTACTATAGGAGGTTTAAAATCGAATGGACTACTTAGTTAAAGCGTTAGCATATGACGGAAAAGTCCGAGCATATGCTGCAAACACAACAGATACAATCAACGAAGCACAAAGAAGACACCATACATGGCCAACAGCATCAGCAGCGATTGGCAGAACAATGACAGCTACAGTCATGATGGGTGCTATGCTGAAAGGCGAAAATAAGCTAACGGTCAAAATTGAAGGCGGTGGACCAATCGGTGCCATCATTGCTGATGGAAACGCAAAGGGCCAGGTGCGCGGATATGTCTCAAACCCACAAGTCCACTTTGACTTAAATGAACATGGCAAGCTAGATGTTAGACGTGCAGTCGGGACATCTGGAACGTTAAGTGTTGTCAAAGATATCGGACTGAAAGATCACTTTACAGGACAAACGGAGATCGTCTCAGGTGAAATTGGAGATGACTTCACTTATTATCTTGTCTCTTCTGAGCAAGTGCCTTCCTCTGTTGGTGTAGGGGTTCTCGTCAATCCAGATAACTCGATTCTCTCAGCTGGCGGTTTCATCATTCAATTGCTGCCTGGAACAGAAGATGCTGTCATCGAAAGGCTAGAAAAGCGGCTCTCAACCATTGAACCCATTTCTAAACTTATTGAAAAAGGGATGACACCAGAAGAAATTTTAGAAGAAGTACTCGGAGAAAAACCTCAAATTTTAGAAACTGTACCTGTCGAATTCTCTTGTAACTGCTCAAAAGAACGTTTTGCTAATGGCATTATCAGCCTAGGAAAAGCCGAAATTGAAGACATGATTGAACAAGAGGGACAAGCAGAAGCTCAATGCCATTTTTGTAACGAAACGTATGTATTTACAAAAGAAGAGCTAGAAGAGCTACGTGAAGAAATAACCCGCTAAGCTCTAAGCAGCGGGTTTTCTTTTTTGAATGGAAAGGAGACGAATGATGAGACTGAAAGCAAGAGTAGTATGGACATTTATCCTTGTGTTGCTTATGATCAATGCCGGTGTTATTGCATATGTATTAACAAAGTCGCAAATGTCACAGGCTTCTTCAAACGGGAAGAGCGGTGAAGAAATTGCGTCGATTGGAAAAGAGAAGGTGACACGTCAAGAATGGTTAAAGAAGATGGAAGACCGCTATGGAAAGGCAACACTTGAGCAAATGATTAATCAGAAGGTGGTCGATCAGCTCGCGAAAGAAAACAAGCTTGAGGTGTCCTCAAAAGAAATCAATCGTGAATTGCTGATGCTTAAAGCGGTATCTAATAATTTCTACGAAGATGGACATACGAGTGAAAAGGACTGGACAGAACAGATTCGTTATCAAATTTTATTAGAGCAGCTTTTAACGAGAGATGCTGTCGTTTCCGAAAAAGAAGCGAAATCCTTTTATGAAAAAAACAAGGACTTATATCAATATGATGATTCATACCGTATTCGTCATATCGTCGTGAAGACAAAAGGCGAAGCTGAAAATGTATTGAAGGATCTGAAAGGCGGATCTAGCTTCGAGGCGGTGGCAGCTGAACGCTCCATTGACCGCTACACCTCTCCATATGGCGGAGATCTTGGGTTTGTGACAGAAGAACAAGAAAGTATCCCAGCCCTATACATACAGGAAGCTCAAAAGCTTCAGCCAGATGAATGGACTAAAGAACCGATCGAGACCAAAAATGGGTATGCCATTATTCAACTAAAAGAAAAATTAAATGGCCGCTCCTTCTCTTATGAAGAAGTCAAAAATCAGATCAAAAGGCAGATTGCCATGGAAGATCTAGGTGAAAAGGCGAATGTCAAAACCCTGTGGAAAGAAGCAAAAGTCACATGGTTTTACGATGGCGAGCAGGACTAAAAGCATTGACAAAATTTTTCGAAATTGATAATTTAATATTAATACAATAAAATTACTCGGAGATAGAGGTGTTAGTGATGGCTCGTATTGCAAATTCAGTTTTTGAACTAATAGGAAATACACCAGTCGTTAAATTAAACCGTTTAGTAGATGAAGACAGTGCGGATGTCTACTTGAAACTTGAATATATGAACCCGGGCAGCAGTGTAAAAGATCGTATTGCGTTAGCGATGATCGAAGATGCTGAAGCGAAAGGTACTTTAAAAGCCGGCGACACGCTCATCGAACCAACAAGCGGAAACACAGGGATCGGTCTTGCAATGGTAGCGGCAGCTAAAGGAATTAACGCAATTCTAGTGATGCCAGACACAATGAGTCAGGAGCGCCGCAACCTTTTACGCGCTTATGGTGCAGAGCTTGTATTAACACCAGGTGCAGAAGGAATGAAAGGTGCCATCAAAAAGGCAGAAGAATTGGCAGAAGAGCACGGTTACTTCATGCCTCAGCAATTTAGCAACGAAGCCAATGCGGAGATTCACCGCCGTACTACAGGAAAAGAAATTCTTGAACAGTTTGACGGCGAGCTTGATGCATTTATTGCAGGTGTTGGTACGGGCGGCACAATTACGGGTGCTGGTGAAGTCCTAAAAGAAGCCATCCCATCGATTCAGCTTTATGCGGTAGAGCCGACAGATTCTCCTGTATTATCAGGCGGAAAGCCAGGCCCGCATAAAATCCAAGGGATTGGAGCAGGATTTATCCCTTCCATCTTGAACACGGAAGTATATGACGGCATTATCCAAGTGAAAAACGAAGATGCATTTGAGCTTGCAAGAAGAGCAGCGAAAGAGGAAGGGATCCTCGGCGGTATTTCTTCAGGAGCAGCTATTTACGCAGCACTTCAAACAGCGAAGAAGCTTGGTAAAGGGAAAAAGGTTCTGGCAATTATCCCAAGTAATGGGGAACGTTACCTCAGCACACCTCTTTATCAATTCGATTAAACCGATTACCCCAGCATTTGCTGGGGTTTTTTTATGAAATCTGTAGATGGAAAGCAAATACTATTTTCTAAATAAATTGGATTGCATTACAATAAGATTAATGAAAATGAAAAAGGATGATAACATGACACAACGCAGGCCGATGGGCATCAAAATTCCTTTTACGAAAGATGCATTCTTGAAAAGATACGAACAATTAACTGCTGGCGAAACACACCATGTTCTACTTGAAAGTGCTCGCGGTGGTTCCTACAGCATTGCTGGCATTCACCCAATCGCTAAAGCGAAGGGTAAAGACGGGATGACAACCATCCATTATCAAGATGAGGTGCTGTTCAAAGAAGGTGATCCATTTAGAGCGTTTACGGATTGGTTCCAAACCCTTCAAACCGAAACGAATGAGGAATACCCTGATTTTCAAGGCGGAGCCATTGGATTTTTAAGCTATGATTATGCTAGATATATTGAACATTTTAAGATGTTGTCCATTGATGACCTGAAAACACCAGATCTTTATTTTCTCGTGTTTAATGATGTTGCGGTCTTTGATCATGAAGAAAACGTGCTGTGGCTGATTACTCACACAGAGGGAGCGGAACCCGTGAGTGACACTCATCAAAGACTCGAAGATTTGAAGCAAAAGTGGACAAGCTTTGCAAAAGAATCAGCGCAATCACCTGTTCATGAATCTTCTGCAGAATTTGTACCAGCAGCACCTTTTACCGAAGAAACCTTTGGAGAAGCAGTAGAGAAGATTAAGCAATATATCGCAAGCGGTGATGTGTTCCAAGTGAATTTATCCATCAGACAAGAGGAACAGCTCCACACACATCCGTATGATTTATATAAAACGTTACGTCAAGTCAATCCATCTCCTTATATGTCTTATCTGCACACGCCTGATTTCCAAATCGTTTGTGGATCTCCAGAGCTGCTTATTAAGAAAAAGGGGACTCAATTAGAAACAAGACCAATTGCGGGTACAAGATCAAGAGGCAAAGACGATGCTGAGGATCAAGCGCTGGCAAAAGAGCTCATTGAAAATGAAAAAGAACGCGCGGAGCATGTGATGCTCGTGGATCTAGAGCGGAATGACCTTGGACGCGTGTCCACTTATGGCTCAGTAAAAGTGAACGAATTTATGGCGATTGAGAAATATTCACACGTGATGCACATTGTATCCAACGTACAAGGGGAACTGCGTAATGATTGTGATGCAGTAGATGTCATGAGAGCTGTATTCCCAGGCGGAACAATTACAGGTGCTCCAAAGGTGAGAACAATGGAAATCATAGAAGAGCTTGAGCCAACAAGGCGTGGGCTTTATACTGGATCTATAGGCTGGTTTGGATTCAATCAAGATATGCACTTTAACATCGTCATTCGTACGGCGTACTGCACTGAAGGCAAAGCCTTTATGCAGTCGGGTGCTGGGATCGTCATCGATTCTGTACCAAAGCACGAATACAAAGAATCGATTAAAAAAGCCTATGCAGTGAAAAAAGCATTACAGTTGAGCAAAGAAGAGACTATTTTGAGTTAGAGGTGAGCAGAGCATGATATTAATGATTGATAATTATGATTCATTTACGTACAACTTGGTCCAGTATTTAGGTGAGCTTGGAGAAGAATTGATCGTGAAACGGAATGATCAAGTAACCATTCAAGAAATCGAAGAACTCAAGCCAGATTTTCTCATGATTTCCCCGGGGCCATGCAGTCCTGATGAAGCGGGAATTAGTATGGAGGCGATCAAGCACTTTGCGGGAAGTATTCCGATCTTCGGTGTGTGCCTAGGTCATCAATCCATCGCACAAGTTTTTGGCGGGGATGTCATTCGTGCAGAACGCTTAATGCATGGTAAAACGTCAGAGATTGCTCATGACGGAAAAGGTGTCTTCACTGGACTCCAAAATCCGCTTGTCGCAACGAGATATCATTCATTAATTGTCAAAAACGAGACGCTGCCGGAGTGCTTTGACGCAACAGCCAGCACAAAGGAAGGCGAGCTCATGGCCATTCGCCATAAAGAGCTGCCGATTGAAAGTGTACAGTTTCATCCTGAATCGATTATGACGTCCTTCGGAAAAGAAATGCTGAAAAATTTCATTGAAACCTATCGTAAAAAGGGGCATGAAGTAAACGCATGATCATTTATCTGAACGGTCAGTATATAGAGGAGAAAGACGCGACTCTTTCTCCTTTTGATCATGGTTTTCTATATGGCATCGGTGTATTCGAAACATTTACCAGCCTGGCAGGACAAGTCTTTCTGTTAGATTGGCACCTTGAAAGGCTCAATCAATCATTGCGTGACCTTTGCATCGAATCCACAATAGAGAAACCATTTGTACTCGACATCATTCATACCTTACTGAATAAAAACGAAATAGCCGGTGGTCATGCGAGAATTCGCTTCAATGTTTCTGCAGGCAGAGGCAATGGATTTTCTGCAGATCCTTATGAAGAGCCTGTCGTGTTTGTCATGATCTCTCCATTCCGGCCCGAATCTGTTTTAGATGAGAAACAGGGAGTCATTCTTCAAACAAGGAGAAATACGCCAGAAGGTCCAAGGCGCCTCAAGTCTCATCATTATATGAACAACATGCTCGCAAAAAGAGAAGTGGGAAATGATCCGTCGTTAGAAGGCATCTTTTTAACAAAAGAAAATGATGTGGCAGAAGGAATTACCTCCAATGTATTTTGGCGAAAAGGCGATGTGATTTATACACCGTCACTTGATACAGGCATTTTAAATGGGGTCACTCGTCGATATTGTATCGAAACACTCCAAGCGATGGAGGCTTCACTAAAAGTAGGGCGATACCCGTTCTCCCATTTGCTATCAGCTGATGAGGCATGGATGACCAATTCTGTTCAAGGGATTGTGCCTTTCAGAAGTATAGGGGAAATCTCCTTTTCCCAAAACAGCCGGATATTCTCAACAAAATTGCGAACACAATATACAAAAGAACGTCTAGATCATAAAGAGTAGGTGGACACAATGACACAACAAGTGATAAAACAGCCTAAAATCATACAAGCCAAGCACCACACCCTTAGTTATGAAGAAAAGACATTGGTTATGGGCATTTTAAATGTCACACCTGACTCTTTTTCAGATGGAGGAAAGTTTAATCAAGTGGATAAAGCGCTGGCTCATGCAGCACAGCTGATAGAAGACGGGGCGCATATCATTGATATTGGCGGAGAATCGACTCGCCCAGGAGCGGCATTTGTCTCAGAACAAGAGGAGCTTTCAAGAGTCATTCCCGTCATTGAAAAGATCACAAAAGAATTGGATGTACCGATTTCCATTGATACGTATAAAGCCCATGTGGCAGATGAAGCAGTGAAAGCCGGAGCTTCCATCATTAATGATGTATGGGGAGCGAAGGCAGATCCTCAAATGGCGCATGTGGCAGCGAAGCACAATGTGCCGATTATTTTAATGCACAATCGGCCAGAGCGAAACTACACACATCTAATTTCAGATATGATCGCAGATTTGAAAGAAAGTGTTCAAATTGCGAAACAAGCAGGTGTCCGTGATGACATGATCATATTGGACCCAGGTGTAGGGTTTGCGAAAAATAAAGAGGACAACCTGATGGTCATGAATGAGCTCGAACATTTTTGTCACCTTGGGTATCCACTGCTATTAGCTACATCTCGAAAACGATTCATCGGAGCTATCTTAGACCTGCCACCGGAAGAACGTACTGAAGGAACGGGGGCTACGGTCTGCCTTGGGATTCAAAAAGGCAGTGCGATGGTTCGCGTACATGATGTAAAAGAAATCGCAAGAATGGCAAAAATGATGGATGCCATGTTGAATAAGGGAGGCGCTTATCATCGATAAAGTATATGTAAATGGAATGGAATTTTACGGCTACCATGGCGTATTTGCAGAAGAAAATAAATTAGGACAGCGGTTCCGTGTGGATTTAACAGCTTCACTTGATTTAAGTAAAGCCGGACAAACGGATGACCTCAATGAGACCATCAATTATGCGGAGCTCTACCAAATCTGCAAAAGCATTGTAGAGGGTGAATCCGTCAACCTTGTTGAAACACTGACAGAAAGAATTGCAATCCAAGTGTTAAAGGACTTCCCGACAGTTCAGGAATGTACAGTGAAGGTGATCAAACCAGATCCGCCAATTCCAGGACACTATCAGTCCGTTGCCATTGAAATGACGAGATCGCGCGCATGAACAATACCGCATACATCGCTTTAGGTTCGAACATAGGGAAAAAGGAAACCTATTTAAAAGAAGCCGTCAAAAAACTGCACGAACATCCAGAGGTTCAAGTAGAATCAATCTCATCTATATATGAAACAACACCTGTAGGTTACGAAAACCAAGATGACTTTTTAAATATGGCTGTGAAAATTTCCACCTCGCTTCGTCCAAATGAACTACTGACACTTACTCAGAAAATCGAGCAAGAGTTAGGCAGAACAAGAGAAGTGAGATGGGGACCGCGAACGGCTGACCTTGACATTTTACTTTATAATCGTGAAAATATTGAAACAGAACAGCTTGTAGTGCCACATCCTAGAATGTACGAACGTTTATTCGTTCTCGTTCCGATGAGTGAGATTTGCCCAGAAATCGGCGAAGTGCAAATAAATGCCGTAACAGACCAAGAAGGTGTAAGCATATGGAAAAAGACATGTGGGGTAGAAGAATTCGTGCATACCGAAAGCTAAAAGGGTATACTCAGGAAGGGTTCGCGAAAAGACTGGGCATCTCTGTCTCTGTCTTAGGAGAAATTGAGCGAGGCAATCGATTACCAACAAACCAATTGGTTGGTCAAATAGCAAATGCTTTAAATATAACGGTGGAAGAACTATCGCCAATTCTTGAAGAAGGAAGGAGGGGAAATGATGTTTAAAATCGGAGATATCGACATTAAAAACAAAGTGGTGCTCGCGCCTATGGCTGGTGTTTGCAACTCTGCCTTCAGACTGACAGTGAAAGAGTTTGGAGCAGGTTTAGTCTGCGCTGAAATGGTCAGTGACAAGGCGATCCTGATCAACAATGCAAGAACAATGGGTATGCTATACATTGATGAACGGGAAAAGCCTTTGAGCCTTCAAATATTTGGAGGAGAAAAAGACACTCTCGTTGAAGCGGCAAAGTTTGTAGACCAGAATACCACAGCGGACATTATTGATATCAACATGGGCTGTCCTGTACCGAAGATTACGAAATGTGATGCAGGAGCGAAATGGTTGCTTGATCCAAACAAGATTTATGAAATGGTCTCTGCTGTTGTAGATGCTGTAGATAAGCCTGTTACGGTGAAAATGAGAATGGGCTGGGACGAAGATCATATCTTCGCTATCGACAATGCCCGTGCTGTTGAACGAGCAGGTGGCCAAGCGGTTGCGCTTCACGGACGGACACGTGTGCAGATGTACGAAGGAACAGCGAATTGGGATATTATAAAAGAGGTCAAACAATCTGTTTCCATTCCTGTCATCGGCAATGGAGATGTCAAAACCCCTCAAGATGCAAAACGTATGCTTGATGAAACGGGTGTAGATGCTGTCATGATTGGAAGAGCCGCACTAGGAAACCCGTGGATGATCTATCGAACGGTTCATTATTTAGAAACGGGTGAACTGAAAGAAGAGCCAAATGTACGTGAGAAGATGTCAGTGTGCAAGCTTCACTTAGACAGACTCATTGATCTAAAAGGCGAGCATGTGGCTGTCAGAGAAATGAGAAAGCACGCAGCATGGTACTTAAAAGGTGTCCGAGGCAATGCGGACGTGAGAAATCAAATCAATCAAAGTGAAACGAGAGCGGAGCTTGTACAAGTTCTTGATGACTTTACAATCGAAGCCGAGGCAAAAGAGCTTCAAAGTATAAAAGTAGGATAAGACTATCTTTCTTTTTGTAGCTCACTGCTAGTGCATGTACTGGCAGTTTTTCTGCTTTTCTCTGCAAAATACATTATTGGAGTGATATAAATGAGTAATGAAGGGCTTAATAACGAAGAATTAAATGACCAATTCCAGGTCAGACGTGACAAAATGAATAAAATGAGAGAAGAGGGTATCGATCCATTCGGTGAACGATATGACCGTTCTCATCAATCTGCACAAATTATTGCTGAATACGATGAGTTTTCTAAAGAAGACTTAGAAGAAAAGTCTGCCCAAGTGACAATCGCTGGACGTATGATGACAAAGCGTGGAAAAGGGAAAGCTGGCTTTGCGCATATACAAGACTTAGAAGGACAAATTCAAATCTACGTTCGTAAAGATAGTGTAGGAGAAGAAGCTTACGAATTATTCAAAAGCTCAGACCTAGGCGATATTATCGGTGTAACAGGAACGGTATTTAAAACGAATGTAGGAGAACTTTCTATTAAAGCGACTAGCTTTGAGGTTCTCACAAAAGCACTTCGCCCGCTTCCTGATAAATATCATGGACTTAAAGATGTTGAACAACGTTATCGTCAGCGTTACCTTGACCTGATTGTAAATCCAGAAAGTAAGCAGACGTTCATCATGCGAAGCAAGATCATTCAATCTATGAGAAGATACTTAGATTCTAAAGGATACCTAGAAGTTGAAACACCAACAATGCACAGCATCCCTGGTGGTGCATCAGCACGTCCTTTCATTACTCATCATAATGCACTGGATATGCCGCTCTATATGCGTATTGCGATTGAACTGCACTTAAAACGCCTCATTGTCGGTGGCCTAGAGAAAGTATATGAGATTGGACGTGTATTCCGTAACGAAGGTGTATCAACTCGTCATAACCCAGAATTCACTATGATCGAGCTGTACGAAGCTTACGCAGATTACAAAGACATCATGAACCTAACTGAAAACCTGATTGCTCATATTGCTGAAGAGGTACTAGGAACAACCACGATTCAATATGGAGAAGATGAAATTGATCTCAAGCCTGAATGGAAGAGACTCCATATGGTTGAAGCGGTCAAAGAAGCAACTGGTGTAGACTTCTGGCAGGAGATGTCTGTAGAAGAAGCGAAACAGCATGCAGCTGATCACGGAATTGAAATTACGAAAAACATGACAGTAGGTCATATCATCAATGAGTTCTTCGAGCAAAAAGTTGAGGAAACATTGGTACAGCCTACATTTATTTACGGACACCCAGTGGAGATTTCTCCATTAGCTAAGAAAAATCCTGAAGACCCTCGCTTCACTGATCGCTTTGAGCTATTTATCGTACGTCGTGAACATGCTAATGCATTCACAGAGCTAAACGATCCAATCGATCAAAGAGAACGATTTGAAGCTCAATTAAAAGAACGTGAAGAAGGAAATGACGAAGCGCATCTAATGGATGACGATTTTGTTGAAGCATTAGAATATGGTATGCCTCCAACAGGCGGACTAGGAATCGGTATCGACCGGTTAATCATGCTATTAACAAATTCTCCATCAATCAGAGATGTACTGCTTTTCCCACAAATGAGAAACCGCTAATACATCAATTAAAGCGCCATTTTAACTATGGCGCTTTTTATTTTTCATAAAATGAAACTTTTTTTAAAAAAACTATTGCAAGGAAAGAATCAAGATGGTATATTATTATTCGTTGCCGCAAAACAGCAACGAGGTTAAAAAAAGAAATTGAAAAAACTTCTTGACTTTAACCAATACGAAATGTTAAGATATTAAAGTCGCTTACGAGCGATAACGAAAATGATCTTTGAAAACTAAACAAGACAAAACGTACCTGTTAATTCGAGTTTTTATAAAAAAATCCTATGTTATATCATAGGTAGTCAGTCAAACGCTGACGAAAAACAAAACTTCGGTTTTGTACTTTTTCGGAGAGTTTGATCCTGGCTCAGGACGAACGCTGGCGGCGTGCCTAATACATGCAAGTCGAGCGAACAGA
>Ga0209295_1000182_pt1 | contig 54011 bp, 54 predicted proteins | sample Porto_5metaG_FD_187428 | JGI IMG/M metagenome (GOLD analysis project Ga0209295, IMG submission 187428) | Marine algal microbial communities from Porto, Portugal - Porto_5 metaG (SPAdes) (version 2) | ecosystem: Host-associated > Algae > Red algae > Unclassified | place: Portugal: Porto...
CGGAGTAACAGGAGCAACCGGCGCAACAGGAACCGGAGCCACAGGAGCCACAGGAGCAACAGGAGCAACGGGAGCAACCGGAGCCACAGGAGCCACAGGAGCAACGGGAGCAACAGGAGCAACCGGCGCCACAGGAGCAACGGGAGCAACCGGAGCCACCGGAGCAACGGGAGCAACCGGAGCCACCGGAGCAACAGGAGCAACAGGAACCGGAGCCACAGGTGCAACGGGAGCCACCGGTCCTACCGGAGCCACAGGAGCGCTTTCAACAGCCTCTGCTTCTACTGTTAATACTGCTACTCAAACTGTTGCTGATAATGGTAATTTCTCACTAGTCGGGACTCAGTTCTTAAATAATGTAACTTTTACTGCACCAGATACTTTTACCGTACAACAAAGTGGTAATTATGAGATAAATGCACTTGTTTCCGCTCTCGCTGGGCAAGCTGGTCCGCTTGGGATTAATGTAGTACTCAATGGTGGTCCTGCAGCTATCGCTGGTGGTAGAGTTAGGGGAACCACAGCTGGTCAAGAAGTAACAGGTATCGGTTTTACAGGTCAAATTGCTGCAGGAACGACAATTCAATTAAGGAATGTTAGTGGGCAGGCTATTTCAACAGATTATGTAAGACTTTTGCTTGTCAGAATCAATTGATTACAGTAGTAAAAGGATAGGTTTATATTTCGATTTAGCAACGATAGATAGTTGGGTAACTTTATAATTTGTGTATTGATAATAAGGTGTTCTATTGACAGGAGGAGTTATTAAGTGTGTTTTTAATCATGACAGCTCTTGATTCTAATAGATAGAACACCACCTTCTTTGATGTATATATTAGTGTCGTTGTAATTTTTGCAAGCATCATATGCTAATTAAGTTTTGGTAATTCTGTAGCGGGTTAAATGAGTACTGATATTTAAATCAAGTAATGACTTTAACAGAGTCATCCCGTTCTAATTCATTCGAAAAAGCACTACTAAAAAAGCTGGAATGATGCAAAATCGGGCCTTGTAAATATGACATTTAAACTCGACAATGCTCCTAAAAGATATATCAACTCAAAACGTATAGGCAAAATTAAAACAGACCATGAAGGGTCTGTTTTTTATGGGGACGGATTGGGGACGAACTCTTTCAGTTTTCTTCAGGAATACACATTTTTTATCAGAAAGGCTCATTATAGAACCTTATTAAATCAGTCTTTTTAAGAGAACATCTGGTTGCTTCGGATGAGGTCATTCACCTTGACAGGGGAGAGGTCGCTGGTTCGAGCCCAGTCGGAATCATATAAAAAGACGTTGATATAAAGCCATTCTTGAGTTATTCAAGGATGGCTTTTGTCTATTTAAAATGAAAAAGTTCTAAAAATCACAATGATTACAATCCAATAAATGAGGATAAGATACCACTGTGCTTCCCTGTTTGCACATGTATCTGAAAGGCGAAAGCTGCCATTAAGTGCTGTACGAAGGATGGGTGTATCGTTTCTGACGATGCAGGACAAGCCACAAGTAGGAGAATCCATTTTTTGGGGCTCTGAAACTGTTAGGGACACTTGACACAGTAGGCTTGTTTGACACTATCAAGATGATCAGTTGCCTGTCTGAGTTTGTTTCTTTTTTTATAAGCAAATTCAGGCAGACAACTTGTCCAGCCGTTGTCCATTGCTTTCAACCTATCAAGCCAAAAAGCAAACGACAAGTCAAGACTAATAGTGAAAATAAATTGAGGAGTTGTAAGAAAACATGGGGACTCCTCAAACTTATGTCAAAGGGTTAGCTTCATGTCTGTCCATTTGACAGGTATTAAAGGGAGTAGTTTTAACCGACACCCTATATGATAGGAACACTATGACGGTCACCACTATCATTTTAAATGAGAGTATTAAGCTGATAAGTTGAACTTAAGGAAGTGAAGTAGCCCACTGTAGGAGTGGAGATATAATCTAACGAACAATTGAGTCGTTTAAAACTAAAGTATTCTATTAGGGGTGAATTAAATTTACAATAAATTGCATTTATGTATATTTGTGTTATGATAATTATGTTCAATATAAAATACAAACGGTAAGGATGAGATTACATGAAAAAAGTCTTTTTGTTTAGTACGATTATCTTTAGTTTTATTTTAAGTTCATTCCCATTAGTTACAAAAGCACAAGATATTCAGATTCACAATCTCCAATCCGATTTAGATCAAATTGGAATAAGTTATTATCACGAACGATTAGCTGGTACTACTATGACTGGTTTATACAAATATTCTAGTGAACCCAAATCAGTAGATACAAGTTATTACAATTTTGATATTGATAGGTCTAGCGTAAAGACAACAAGCAATAGAACTTCTATATCACCTGTATTTATAGGTCAAAGTGAATTTGCTAATGGAACAGATAAATCCCAGAGATTTACGACCCAAACTTATTCAGAAGAGATTTCTCAAACATTTGACACTTCAAATGTTTCTGGTTTCAATTTAGGCGGCAATAGATTTATTTCTATTTTGTTACAGATGATTGATGGAAAAAAGTTTGATATTATTCAAAATACAGCATCAAAAACAGTATCAAGCGAAACAAAGAATCAAAGACTTACAGCTTCTCCTCAAACAATTAAGGTTCCTGCTCATAAAACTTATGTTGTAGAAACATATTTAACTAGAGATCAATATGATTTCACAACTACCTATACAGCCAAAGGTAATTTAGGTAGAACAAATATTAAAACTACTGCAATGTGGATAGCGTACGATGGAACACCACATCTCAAAAAAGGTAGTATTTCCGATGACACAATTAATTATTGGAATGCATTATCAAACAATGGAAAGTCTGGAATTAAAAACTTAAAAATAAACAATGTAAATAATAGTTTTTCATTTGATGGTAAAGTTTATACTAAAGCCGTTTATGGCAGTACATACACTATTAAAACTTATGAAAAAAATGAAAAGAATCAACGAATTTTAGTGGATAAATTTACTCTACCAATAGAATAATAAAAAGGTCAAAGAGTGTAGTAGTCTCTTTGGCCTTTTTAATAGAAATCAACTCATATAAACAAGTAGCTGGTCAAGCCATATTTGAGATTGGCAGACGACTAAAACATGTTAAAGAGAATGATTTGGTGCATGGTGAGTGGATTAAGTGGTTAGAGAATATAGACATGGATAGATATCAGGCAGCACGTTTCATCAAAGTATTCGATAATCTAAGCGAATCAAATGTGCGCCTGGGCGCACATTTAGGTCTGAAAACTTTGTACGAAATTGCGACGATACCCGAAGATGCTCGAACCATTTCTCACCAAATCCCATCAACAGGTGAAACAAAAACTGTAGACGAAATGACTGTGCGTGAGTTGCGTGAAGTGAAGAAAGCATTAAAGGAAGCGGAACAAGATAAGAAGCGATTAAAACGTGAGATAGATGAAGCGAGGAATATGGATCATGATGAATTAATCGAGGATTTGAAAAGAACCCAGGTTATCATAGAAGAAAATGGATATTGGGGGATTGTCAGTAAATGCACAAATCAAAGTTAGTTGTTTGGACGTTTATCGTTGTGACTGGATTCTATATGCTGGTGAGTATATGGAACATTGCTGTATTTCCAGATAAGACATGGACAGATTACGCAGGACAGATTTTGATTGTCGTTTTTGGAAGTATGGTGAATGGATTAATCGCTGCTTTCTTTATGTACGCAGCAGCCATATTAGTAAAATATATTAATGGTGATAAAGCTTAAATTTGTAGACAGGGAGATGCAACCTTGTCTATTTTTTTAGAGGAGATGTTACCTCATGGATTGGTGAAGATTTTAGTCACAGAGGTGTCACAAGAAATGTTTTTACTATTAAGAATCACTTAGTATAAGTTAGTAAACTAAATCGAATGAATCCTTATGCATCAATGATTTGGACAACTATTCAGAATTTTATAGAATTAGTTAGAAAACGTGTCTCGTCCTTGACAGGATAGAGGTCGCTGGTTCGAGCCCAGTCGGAATCATCGTTTAAACCCTTGCCTAGCAAGGGTTTTTTGTTTTTTCAGTAACGAATATTTGTTCAGTTTCTTTTGATGGGGGCCGAACTTTATCCACCAGATTGTTTCTCAGCATTTTTAGGATCAAAACGATTAAGGTATTCGACTTATCATCTGGCATCGTTAAAGTGACCGAGCCTTTGAAAAGGATGCCATAAACAATGGAATAGACGGCTACTTGGAGCAAAAACAGAAAATGTGGTTAAACGATTCCAGCTCATTTTTGTTGGATGGGGAATTTTTTTTGTTTTAATTGGGAAAAATTTGGTTATAAGGTTAGGTGAAACGTGATATGATTGTAAAAAGGAGGTAATGTGATGACATTTAAAAAAGCGTTCAATATAGGTTATTTTGTATTGCTTTTATCTTTTATTGTCGTATATTTCTTGCTTCCAGTCGATCAAATATTTACCGCAATTATGATTCTAACCGTACTATTTGGAGTATACCAATTTGTGATTTTCAAAAAGCTAAAAGAGCAAAAACAGCAAAAACAGCAATAAAAACAGCCCTAGTCTGCATTAGACTGGGGCTGTTTTAATTATGTTCCGCACATGTAATGCTTTCCTGCCGATCCTACTTCGTCCAGTTTTTTATTTTTACGTTTACTGACCGAGAACATTTTCAAGTGTCTCTTTCTCCACAAATAACAAATATCAGTGTCGGCTCGTGTTCCCCAACGTGCGGAGAAGTAACCTGTTTTCATTTTCAATTGAATCATTATTTGAGCAGCCGCAGTAGCAATCCAACCAACATAAGGAATACGGTTTAAAATGGCTGCTACAATTACTCCTAAAACTGCCTTTCCTTCTACTGTAATACGGTAATGATCATATTTGGACCACACTCATTTTACCTTTTGTTTCAGTGTTGTAAAATCAACATTTGCTAATTGTTCAAGGGAATTAGTGACCATTGGATTCATTTGATTTTCTAGTACAATGCTGTTTGCAATCTTATTTACCTGTTCTTCAATTGCAGCTATTTCGTCAGATTTTAGATAGTTACTAGAAACAGAAATATTACCTGTCTCTTTGTTAGATGTATAGGTGATTGTGCCAAGTTCAGTTTTAAAAGTGGTAACATGTTGTGAATCGTTTTCCATGGTTTATAAATTTGTTTTCAATCCGTCTATTTCTTCGGTGAATTCTTCGTGATTTTTAAAAGAGTCGTTTTCTTTTGAAGTGTTTTTCTCGGTTGCAAAACTTGGGGGAACAGAGGTCAAAATCAGGGAAAAGGACAACAAAATAATAAACAACGCCCGTTTTTTCATGTAATTCCTCCTATGGAAAATATAGTCTTGCGACACCATCTTATCTTCTTCAACAAATATAATAAGAGACTGAAATACCATTTTATAGGATTGTTGTGTTTTCATTGTGTGAATAGCTGAATGCACTTTTTGAATTAATTAAAGTAAGCACTAATAGGGCTTGAGATTGTTGAAATTTATAAAAAAAGAAAATGATAACGTTCAAGCGAATACACATTTGATAAAATATTCAGTGGAGGGGAAAATGATATGAAGTCATTTTTACTAATTGGACAATCAAATATGGCGGGTCGAGGCTTTAAGCATGAAGTGCCGCCAATTTATAATGAAAGAATCATGATGCTGCGAAATGGTAGATGGCAAATGATGACTGAACCCATTCATTTTGATAGGCCGGTAGCTGGTGTAGGACTAGCGGCTTCCTTCGCGGAGGCTTGGTGCAAGGATCATGAGGGAGAGAAGATTGGTCTTATTCCATGTGCCGAGGGTGGCAGTTCCATTGATGAGTGGTCACGAGATGGGGCATTATTTCGTCATGCAATAAATGAAGCTAAATTTGCAAAGGAAGATAGCGAATTGGTCGGGATATTATGGCATCAAGGAGAAAGTGACAGCCAAGATGGGAAATACAAAGAATACGATGAAAAAATACGAAGATTATTTCATGAACTAAGAACTGAATTATCTGTACCTAACATTCCGCTTGTGATAGGAGGTTTGGGCGATTTCTTGGGAAAGAGAGCATTTGGCGCAGGGTGTGTGGAATATCAACTGATGAATGAGGAACTACAAAAATATGCATATCATAATGAAAATTGTTATTATGTTACTGCGAAAGGCCTTGCATCTAACCCAGACGGAATTCACATCAATGCGATGTCTCAGAGAATATTTGGTATAAGATATTATGAAGCATTTCGAAAAAAAGAACATATACATGAACCATTGCCAAATGAACATGAGTTAGTGAATGAATGTCATAATAGAATGAATACCTCAGCGGAGAATACATATATAGCACTAGAAAAATTCACGTTGGGCAAGATAACTTACGAAGAGTTGCTGCAGGCTTTAACATAGGCTAAGCTTATGGTAGCCTTTGAATGAAAACGTTATAACTTACATTAGTGATAGACAGAAACATGACAAATCTCTTGAAAGGATGATTGTGGTGGTGAAAACAGATAAAGTCTCCTCCTGAATACAGTAAATCACATTCAGGAGGAGATAAAAAATGTTTAAACAAATAGACGAAAATTATCCAAGAAAAGAGCACTTTCACCATTATATGACGTTAACCCGATGCTCATATAGCTTGGTGATCAATCTAGACATCACGACATTGCATGCAATATTAAAAGAAAAAAGGCTAAAAGTATATCCTGTGCAAATTTATTTGTTAGCAAGAGCTGTGCAAAAAATTCCTGAGTTTCGGATGGATCAAGTGAACGATGAACTTGGTTACTGGGAGATTCTCCATCCTAGTTATACAATTCTAAATAAAGAAACAAAGACGTTTTCAAGTATTTGGACGCCTTATGACGAAAACTTTGCTCAGTTTTATAAAAGCTGTGTAACCGACATTGAAACATTTAGCAAAAGCAGCAACCTATTTCCGAAACCTCATATGCCAGAAAACATGTTCAATATTTCAAGTCTACCGTGGATTGATTTTACTTCTTTTAACCTTAATGTATCTACAGATGAAGCTTATTTACTGCCAATATTTACGATAGGCAAATTTAAGATGGAAGAAGGAAAAGTCATTTTGCCCGTTGCCTTACAAGTACATCATGCTGTTTGTGATGGCTATCACGTCGGTCAATATGTGGAATATTTGAGGTGGCTTATTGAACATTGTGAAGAGTGGTTAAATGATTCAATGCAAATTACCTGAAGACAAAAGGTGCTCCTATGGAAATCTAGAAGATGAAGGCAGACTGAAATGAGTCTGCCTTTTTGTTTTGTGATGAATGTACAAGTACTTGTGCTAAAGGTTATTGGTGTGCAAAATAGCAATCAAGTTATGTTTCTCGGAAGTTCTTTATTGCGGTTTTTTTGCGGTGCTTTATAAATCCCTTTATGTGATAATAAATGTAATATAAGGTAATTTAATGGAAGTGAGTAGGAGGTGTGGGGAATTCTAGTTTAAACTGTCTTAAAGAGTATGCCTGTAAACTTGATTGTTACGATTCTGAGTGTTTGTTATATATGTTTTTTATCAAATATTATAGGTGATGAACTACGGAATTAAGAATAATCTTTCCTTTTAGTAAGAAGGGTGGGGTAGACTCTAAATAAAGAATAACAGTTATTTGTCAAATATACAAAACTTAATACTCACTGAAACTTCATACCGTTATATTGTACTATCAGTATATATTTTACTAAAAATTGACTAAAAGTGGTTTAAATTATGAAAAAAAGCAATACATTATTACTTTCTTCAATACTTTTAGCTGGAACGATATTCCCAGTAACTGTTTCAGCAACAAATGTTGATAAAAATGAAAATGAATGGATAACGATTGCAGAGGATTCTGCAAGGGATTCTGTATCGCATTCAATTAACAAAAAATCGGCTAAATCTGACTATGTTACTAATTGGAAACTAAGAAAAACTGGTGGAGCGATTGGTGAGATATTTCAATGTAAATACAGCATGTTAACTACAGCGAAGTCAAAGGGGAAAATTGATTATATTGAAGCGAAAGCTCGGCTATATGGAGGAGATGGAGGACTTTCTAAAAGCAAAACCGATTCTGCAAAGAAATCTAATTATGCTGGAGCAAATGCTGCCGGTGGCGTAAGTGGTGGCTGGGGATGTAAAGGTAAAGCGATTGGAAACTCATTATATAAAGATAGTGGTTATAAAACTGTTAGTCGCCAAAAGACCTTTAAAATATAATAGTAGTGATGAGACATAGAACAATTTTATTCATAACAATTTTCATAGTGTTACTAGTGACACTTATTTTATTTCTCAGACAAGAAAAAGTCTCTAGTGATAAAGATTATAATGATGAAATGATGGATGTCACTGGTCCAGGAACAGATACCGTTTCATATGGTATGTATGAACCGGAAGGGAAATTGCTTGATACACTAGATATCGGTTTCATTAAAAATAACCAAATTAACAAAGTTCTTTCCTTCTCACACTACATAGATGCAGATAGAAAGTACACGTTACTCTTACTAGCAAATTTTAAACAAATAGAATTCTCTGCAGATAATCATATGCCCGCTAAATCATACACATTTGAGATGACTAAAGATCAGGTGATCACATTACAAATCAAAGCCACATTACCAAAAGATGTTGCAGAAATCGCGTTTATTATCGTTCCTGAGGCAAAGTATCATTTAAAAGACAATGATATAGAAATAGCCACTGGCTTACAAGAAAACTATATTATGCGCTACATTACAAAAAAAGCTTCATCTAATAAGTTTGGAAGTGAACTTCACCCCACATATAAAACGGATGAATTAACTGGAGAAGAAATTTTCATGGCTTCAGGAAAAATGTCAAATAAGGTTTTATATACTTCCAAAAGTCAAATGCCTGTCTATCTCCAATTGTATAATAACGGTAAAGAAAAAATGAATTATGCTTTAGTGGCTTTCTCGGAAAACAATCAACAAAAATTTAATGGGAAACATGTGATGTATGTATCTGTAGAGAATGAAAAAACAAATGTTTATAAAATAAAATTGCCAAAAGTTAAAAAGGAAAATAATTTTCAAATAATTGCTTTTCCTGCACCTTTTGATAATAGTACTAAATTTGAGGAAGTTAATTTTAGAGGCTATTCTTCAATTAGAACGTTAATTCAACCATAGGGGGGCAATTTTATGTGGATTATCATTATTTTGTTAATCATATTGATAGGATTTACAGGAAACATTGTGTCGATTTTAAGGAATATAAAACAATCTAATGAAAAAATTATAAAATTATTAGAAGAAAATCAGCCACCAAAATAGTTCATCAGTTCATAGTAACAAGCATAGAGCTAAAGTTTTATTACAGCTCAAAGAGAATAACAAATTAAGTATCAGCTAAAGAAAAGGTTATCTGACAACCTATGTATAGTTACACTACTATTCGTGTATTTTTTACATTGCTCCTTTGAAGGAGCTCTTTTTTATTTTTTAGTTGGTTTTCGGTGCTTTGTAAATTTTTGTATGTGATAATAAATGTAATATAAGGGAGTTCAGTGGAAGGGGAATAAGGGATGGAGAAAGTTCTTTCTTCACATGTAGGTGTGAAAATAAATGAATGGTATAAAATGATTCGGCAATTCAGTGTACCTGATGCAGAGATTTTGAAAGCTGAGGTCGAACAAGAAATTGAACGGATGGAAGAAGATCAGGATTTACTCATTTATTATCAATTGATGTGCTTTCGCCATCAGCTGATGCTTGATTATATCAAACCATCAGAAAAACGATCTCCTTCTGTTTCTGATTTGGTTGATAAAATTGAAAACTCAAATCATCAACTTTCTGGTATGCTGCAATATTACAATGCCTTTTTTAGAGGAATGCATGAATTTAGTAAGAAAGAATACATACAGGCTATCCAATATTATAAGATCGCTGAAAGACAGCTCGCACTGGTTGTAGATGATATTGAGCAAGCGGAGTTTCACTTCAAGGTGGCTGAAGCCTACTATATTATGAAACAAACCCATGTTTCCATGCATCACATAATTAAGGCGCTAGATATTTATAAAGAACATGAACAGTATAGAGTTCGTCAAATTCAAAGTCTAATTGTCATAGCAGGAAATTATGATGATTTCATGAGATATGAAAAGTCGTTGCAACATTTAAAGACTGCTTATTCAATTGCTGTGGGCGCAAACGATCAACGTTTAGTAGCAAAAACATTATTAAATATTGGTAATACATATGATAGGCAATCAAAGTATACAGAGGCAATAAAGCATTATAAAGAAGTGTTAGATGTCATTTCTTCGGAAAAAAGTGACATAAAGCCAATCACTCTATTTAGTTTGTGTTGGTCGCTGTACAAGTCTAATCAAACTGATGAAGCGGATCTGCTCGTTGAAGATGGACTTATATATTCCTCAAAGGTAAATGATTCGCTAAGTGTCTTGTTATTTAAAGCATTAAAAGCTATTTATATGGATACTGATGAACAAGCTTTGAAAGAAGTGTTTGATATTTTTGAAGAAAAGAAACTACATGTCTATGTGGAAGCATTTGCTCAAAATGTCGTGTTATTTTATGAAAAAAAAGGGGACTTTGAAAAAGCTGCCGAATATTACAGAAAGGCTCTTAAGGCTCAAAATGATATTCAAAAAGGAGAGTGTCTGTATGATTATTAAAAAATTACTAATCATTTTATCCATTGTATTGTTAAGTGTTTCAACAGCAGAAACTTTAAAAATCATTGAAACAAAATCAATTCGGAATACAACAATGGAGGAACAAAAATCAAATCGAAACACGACTATGATTGATCGAAATACAACCACTTAAAACGTATAGACAAGATTAAAACAGACTTTAAGAGTCTGTTTTTTTATGAAGTAGAATGAGCAAATGAACAGTTGGTCAATGTTATACTTATCTCAATAGATACGAGGAGGCACCCACTTTGAAATCATTCTGGGAGAAAGAAGAAGAGAGTCCTTTTACGTTAAAAAAGATAGATGAGGAACAAATTCATGAAGCAGAGGGCACACTTGGAGTCATTTTACCTGATACGTACAAAAAGCTCATTTTAGAATGGAATGGTGGTTTTACAGTTCGTAATGCTTTTCCAACGGAACAGCCGAACTCATGGGCAGAGGATCATGTTCATTTTGAACATCTAAGAGGAATCGCCAAAGATGATGGCATCATGAATAGTCCCCAGTTAAGTGATGAATTGGATCTGCCTGAGGGACTTGTGATCATCAGCGGAGAAGAAGATACATGGATCGCCATGGATTATCGAGAAACGAAGGAACATCCTCCTATTCACTATTTTGATTTAGAGCTGGAAGTAGATTTTAAGCTTGCAGATACTTTCGATGATTTTATTGAGAAGTTATATACAGCTGAAGATGCGATGATCGAAGTAGTAGAGATTGAGGAGGAAGCTTCGGATTTATATGTCAGTAAAGAAGAGCTTGAACACAAGTTTGAGAGGCAAGACCTTCGTCAACAGAATCTCTTCAAAATGGCAAATTATCCGATGGAAGAAACGGAAGAGATCGAATGGTTTTTCAATCGTATGAAACAATGCATCCAACAGATAAAAGATCAACATGTTTTGTATGAAACAGCGACAACGATTCACTCCATCCTTCTATTAAACCCGGATATGCCAAGGAATGACCGTATCAATCAAGAGCTGCAAGAAATTGCTGAGTTTCTAGAAAAGAGTGGAGAGCCTAATACCACCTTTTTGGGAGAAGACATTCATCCAGTGAAAAAACGATAGTGAAAGAAGAAAAGCCCCTGAAAAGGGCTTTTTAAATGTAGTAGTTTATGACCTCTTTTTATTTAAAATTTTCATGATGAATAATGCTATATATGAAGCAATGAATGAGCCAAAAGTGTAAACAACTGCCCATCCTAAGAAGGAGACATTAAAAAGTGTAAATGTCAGGATGAGTAAAATGATAAAGCTCACAACTGGCATGAAATAAACCTTTTGTACAATCAATGTGACGATAAAAGAGGCGATAATCATACTGACTGGAAGCAAGCCGAATGCGAATTCTAAATGAGTCATATCAATTCTCCTTTTAGAATCACTTATTAAATATTTTGAGAATATCATTTCTATTTTGTTCTAACATCAAAAAATCATATTCAGATACATGATTCTTATCCAGAATTTTGTCGAGACCTTTTATCTTTAAAGAATTCAATCTTTTTCCCTTTTGGTATGAATAAGAAGAAATTTCATATTCTCCAGTCTTTTTTTGGTTTAATAAGTAGATATGATCAGAATTTAAATAGACGAACTTAACATTGAGTCCTTCCTCATGCTCTAAGGAATAGGATTCTTCTGGTTTCATCGTTTTTGTGTTAAATGTATAAACCTTAGAATTTGCAGTTAAGTGATATAAAATATCGCCTTTTATATAGAAGTGCTTTTCATTTGGTGGAATTAGTTGATCTTCACTTTTATAGCTGCCAAGTAAATATGCTCCTCTTAATTTTTTCTTTTCTATATCAAATACTGCTACTTTAAAAGACACATCCTTAGAATCTTCAGGAGTGTGATAGAGGATAAAATAAGCTAATTTGTCCTTAATGATAATATTTGAATAAACTTCCCAGTCTTCATTAATGAGTTTAATATGACCACCATTTTGAAGAGTCGGTTTGTCCTCTAAATTCAATTCATGAAAAGTAGATCGATCAGTATCCATATTTTGATTGATCACGTAAATTTTATCTTCGTCGTTTCCTGTACTAACAAAGTATCCATTTAAAATCTGCTCGTGAAAGTTTTGACTGTTGCCCCATCTAATTAAACTTTTATAGTCCTTCTCTCCAAAACCTTGGTTGTTTAATGTATAAAATATTTCTTTGTTCTTTAAATATCCATTAGCTTGTCCATAACCAGTATGTACTTTATTTTTGAACTTAAAATGAGCAGTTTTTTTTCCAAGAATATTTATTTCTGAAGGGTTTTCTTTCAGTAACATCTTTTTACCTTGAGCAATAGAACCTAATTCAATTGCATCACCTTCTGAAGTAGTTAATTCACCTTTTTTATTAATATATATTGTGTAGCTCCCTTCACGCTGATAATCAATTGATGCTGAAAGGTAGATGGTAGCTAATTTGTCATTTAGAAATGAAGGTTTGAACTCATTTTCTGAAACGTGTGCAGCATTTTCTTTTAAGAATAAATTTTTTAGTAGATAATATGAAGAAAACAAAACAAAACCAATGATGATGCTAATAACTAATTTTTTCTTGAGTCTCATTTTTAAGACAACCTTTCTCATTAGGGCTTGTGTAATGAAAAGAACATTCTTAAAAAATTGACTCCCTTTAGAGAGACTAATTATTCTCTAAAGGGAGCTTATTTTATTTAACTTTTCTCACCAACTTTGTATACCCTGAATCCCGAACATCTCGAGGGTAGACTCCTAGTCCTCCATTTTTGTCTATATCAATTTTTGCTTTCAATTTAAAGGCTGACCAAATTAATTTTGAACAATTCTTACTTCCATAATGTCCGGTTGTTCGATTTGTAGCAAAATTATATGAATAACCATCTTTCTTAATACGTCCTTTTCCCCAGTCGACTGCAGCATTCTTTTTCTTCGTAGCTACTTTTATGGATTTAACCACTGCACCTTTTTCTACTTTTCGTTTTTTAGCTGAAATCGAACGAACACCAAGTTTCGGAACTGACTCCACAATATGCGTTTTTTTAAAGTACATTCCAACATGGCCATGATTAAGACCCCATGTATCTGCATTTGTATAATAGATATTTCCCTTTTTACTATTTCCGATTATTTTGGTACCTTTATTATTCCCTAAAGTTGTGAATTCTCCTTTATTTGTATTTTCCTCCTGTGATTTTAGTTCACTTTGTATTTGCTCTAATATTTCCTTTTTTGATTTCTTCTCATTAATAACAATATTATTTATATCTTTTAATAATTCTTCTTTTTCAAGACCAGGATTCTTTTCTAAAATGAAATTAAGAATATGATCTTCGGTAGAGATTTTTTCTTCTGCGGAGACAATGTTCCCAAATCCAAGAGTAGTAAATAGTAAAGCTGACGTAGCTGTAGTAGATAAAACAAATTCTTTGAACTTCATGAAAAATCCTCCAGTTAAATTTTTTGGAATTCTTCTCTACCTATATTGTCAAATAAACATGTCACTTTTAATTTCAGTCCGATACTTAAAATTAAATTTCAGATTGATAATTGTTAGAGTTTGGAGATATGAACTTTTATTTTATCAATTTTCTCTGGCAACGAAATTACAATTTGTCACATGTATAATTTGTATTAGGTTTGAGAAAAGTCAATTTAAATAAGATTGATTTAGTAGGAAAAAAATAAATTTTTAATTCTAATAGACCCCTCCCTATTTCATAGTTATAATGGAGTTGTTAAAGTATTTCTCATACTCTATAACTACTCTCAATTGATTATTTTGGCATAAGTTAAAATAATCAATGACCATATAATAACATTTAAAACAAAAATTTGTTAATTTGTAATAAAATGTAATTATATTGTAACATATAAATAATATGACAAATTATCTAATTATATTGAAATCAACTATTTTTATATGTTATATATTCCCTATTTTATGGTGTCGCTAGAAATCACAATTAAGTATAGTAACTTTATATTACAAAGAGGAGGATGGTTAAAGATGATGCATGCAGGAAGATTACGCCAGCAAACTTTGAACAATCAGTAATTTCATATGTTCAAAGGCTCTGTTTTCATCAAACGGAGTAAACGGGGGAATCTGCACATTTTTAATGATCTTCAGCGGGAAAGTATGCAATTTCACTAGAAGACAGGCAGATCTGTCTTTTTTGTATGTTTTTATCATACAAAGAAAGGCATAAGTCTAGCTTTGTTTACTCTGACCACATAAAATAGCCTGTTTGTGGTTTTTTGTGATGATATTCTTGATGCCTATTGATCATGACTAAATGAGCAATTGGAGGAATGGATATGAATAGAATAGAATTAAAGCAGTTAGCCAATCATCACGGGTTAGAGATTTTAGAGAATACCATCAAAATCAATGAATCAGGTGTTGATTTCCGTGTTGCACATGTCGAAGGTTTACATGGTGATCAATGGATATTAAGAATGCCTCGCAGACCTGAATCAATGAAACATACCTTACAAGAAAAAAAGACATTAGATCACATTAGTAGGCAGGTTCACTTTCAGGTTCCTAAGTGGTCTATCTTTACAGAAAGTCTGATTGCTTATAAACAATTAGAGGGTGTACCGGCGGCTAGTATTGATGTGGAACAGCAATCTTATGTGTGGAGTTTTGATCAAACGAATGTACCGCAAGCTTATTATGAATCATTAGGAAGCGTTTTAGCGAATGTACATTCCTTAGATCAACAGCCTTTTAAAACACTCGGTGTGGAGATGCTCAGTGCTCATGAATTAAGAGAATCAATGAAACAGCGAATGGAACGTGTCAAATCGCAATATACCATTAACAGCGGTTTATGGGAGCGCTGGCAAACATGGCTAGCAAAAGATTCTTTATGGCCGCCTTTCGTGGGGGTGAAGCATGGAGATTTACATCCTGGCCACATTCTGATTGATGAAAATCAATGTGTTACGGGTGTGATTGATTGGTCTGAAGTGGGGGTTGGTGATGTATCTGCAGACTTTTTGTCGCATCAACTTCTCTTTGGGAAAGAAGGATTAACAAAACTTATCCATGCGTATGAAAAAGCAGGCGGGAGAACTTGGCCAGGAATGGATGAACATATAATAGAACTTCTGACGACAAGTGCGATCACTGTAGCCGAGTACGCACAGAGATCAGGATTAAAAGATATGCATGAAACTGCAGCATACATGTTGGCAAACGAAAGCTAATCAATCAGAACGAATCCAAAAAAAAGCCCCTAAAAAGGGCTTTTTCAGCGTGTAGACAAACCCTCGCATTCGGTGTCAGTCCTGCGTGCTGGTGCTCACGAATGTCAAATTCGCTCCGCAAAAGTAACCGTCCTTCCTAGGGCTGCAAAGGTTTTCTATCACGCTGAAAAGAAGACAAAGGGCTAAAATAAAGAACATTTTAGCCCTTTGTCAACAATCTGAAAAAGCCCCTAAAAAGGGCTTTTTTTAATCTAATTCATGAAAAAACTGTTTGAGTTGATCAATGAAAACGGATTTTGATTTTCCTTTTTTATAAATGAACTCGATATTGATATTGAAATTGATGGATGGATCGATTGAAATTTGTTTTAATGTTCCTTGTTCTACCTCATTTCTAACGCAATGATGAGGTAGAAACGATAGTCCCATTCCTTGAAGCACTAAATTTTTTGCGGTTTCCATATGATCAACCTCAATGGAAATGTTCGGTGTGATGTTGTTCTTTTGAAATAATCGGTGGAGCATCAACCAATCAAATGACCCATAGTCAAAGAAAATAAAAGGCTGTTCTTCTAGTTCTTTCATATTGATGTTGTCATGGCTGGCGAGCGGGTGATGAGTTGGGACGAACAGCCCAATTGGATCGCTGAAAATAGGAATCGATTCAATTTGAGGATGTGTTTCAGTCCTGACAATCCCAAAGTCTACTTGGTTGTTAATCACTTTTTTGACAACATCCTTTGAATGTCCTGTTACAATTTTCACTTTCAGGTTTTCGTATTTTTCTTTTAGTGCGGGTAATATGTTAGGCAATAGATTATTGGAAATAGAGGATGCGCATCCAATCGTCAATTCATAAGGAATCATCGTTTGTTTGAGACTATGCTTTGCTTCTTGATAAGAATGGAGGATCTTTTTGGCATGCGGGTAAAACTGTTCACCTTTTTCCGTCAGAGATAGTTTATTTCTCTGTCTATCAAATAATTTCAGGTCTAATTCTTTTTCTAACGATTGAATACGTGCCGAAACAGAAGGCTGGGTTAAATACAGTGCTTCCGCAGCTTTATTGATACTGCCTAGCTGGCATACATAAATAAACGCTTCTATATTCTCAATATTCATTTTATCCCCTTATGTTACGTTCTTTAAATGTTTAGCTTTTCAAGCTCATACACTAATTTTACAGCTTCTTTCGCCAAAATGACAGTAGGGTCAATCACTTTCACATCTTTAGTTGGCCTTAGGACTAAGGGGATTTCTGTACAGCCGGCAATGATGGCTTCTGCCCCTTGATTGATTAATATTTCTGCAGCTAACGCCAATTCACTTTCGCCTTCACTTAATTTTCCTGCTTTCACCGCATATATCCCATTCATCACGTTTTTCTGAAGCTCTTCACTAGGAGTGATGATGTCAATATTGTGATGAGCACAAGCCTTTTGATAGAGCTTAGTTTTTAATGTTCCATCAGTACATAGTAAGCCCACAGATGTATAGTGATGTTTGTTTAGATAATTTGCGGTTTCTAATGGCATATTCATGATAGGGATATGAGTGGAATGTCGTACGTTTTCTAAAAAGAAGTGAGCGGTATTGCATGCAATGAGAATAAAGTCCGCTCCTGCACGTTCTAATCTCTTAGCTGATGCAATCATATCATCTGTAGGATCTTCGCCTTTCCCAAATATGGCATTGGTTCTATCAGGGATTTGCGGATAATTATCAGCAATCACATGGATATGATCCTGATCTTTTATCGCTGGAGTATGAGAAATGATTTTTTTCATCAGATCAATCGTTGCTAAAGGACCCATCCCGCCCATAATTCCGATCGTTGTAGACATATACGCCACCACATTTCTTTTTTTTCTATTATAAAAAAAGAAAGCATGGTGAGCGTTATAGAAAAGTTCTATATGTATATAGAAGGTTTATCAAAAGCGTCTTTTAATGAGGTACGGACCCACTCCGATTGAAGAATCGTATATTGATATTCATCAACCCGATGTCCTTTTGACATATCATTTTGAAGCAAATGTCCTTCGCGACTCATGTCTAAACGTTCCAGCACTCGAATAGATTTTTCATTGCGCACATCAGTAAAGGCAATGATTTTATGCTTGTTCAGTGTAGTGAAAATATATTCGAGCCTTGAACTCAATGCTTCGTGAATATAGCCCTTTCCTTGAAATTCAGGTGCGAGTGTAAATCCGATTTCAACGATTCTAAGCTCGCTGTCAAGTGTATGAATGGCGCAATCTCCTATCAGTTGATTGGATTCAGGTAAGGCAATGGCGTATTGAAACCATGTCCTTGGTTGATTAGGTTTTTGCGTCATTAGATGTTGAACAAATGATTCAGCTTCTTCGTACGTATAGTTTTCCTAGGATTGAAATGTTGCAATAGAGGGATCTGCTCGATACTGATAAAATGCTTCAATATCTTGCAGATCAAATTGGCGAATAACAACCCGGTGTGTCCTTGTAAATATGCTGTTTGCACTCATGTTTTAACCTCACTTTTTAGTTTGTTTTCGATTTGAAAAAGTCTATCAGCCATTCAGATAGCTGCTGCTGTGCTTTGCTGACAAATCGATCTGCATAATAAGTTAATTCCAAGTGACGAACAGGTGCCGGATCAGCAATAGGAATCGAAACAATATTTGGCCACGTCGAATGTTGTTGTAGCAATCCTCGCGGCTGAATGGTTGCACCGATGCCAGCTTCAACCAGCTGCAATAATGAAGCTGCGGACCCAACGTCCATGACAGTGTCTAGTTCAACACCCTGTTCTTTACATACGTCATCTACTAAATCCCTTCCTAGATACCCCTTCGGATACATGACCAAAGCATGCTGCGTTAGCTCTTCCAATGTCACTTCATTCTTTTGGGCTAGTTCACTTTCTGAATGAACAAATAATTCGTAGGGCTCACTTCCAAGTGGAATTTGAATGAGACGCTTATCCGCAGGCCCTCTCAGTCCGATGCCGAGATCCACTTTATGCGACAGAACTTCTTCACGAACGAAGATCGTTGAATATGCTTTCAAATTGGTTTCAGGATAAAGTGTTTTAAATTCTACAAATAGCGGAACAAGCTGAAAGTCAAGATCGGAAGGGAGAACTGCAAGTCGAACGTTTCCCCGTTTTTCAGATAATAGTTCTTTCATCGCATTTTTTGCATCTCTTTCAGCTTGAAGCATTTTCATCCCATATTGATAAAGCAGAGTACCCGCTTCGGTTGCGACGACTTTTTTGCCGATTCGATCAAAGAGCGGCATCCCAACTTCTGCTTCAAGCAGCCGAATTTGCTGGCTTAATGTAGGCTGTGATATCCCTAATTGCTCAGCAGCTTTTGTGAAATGTAAATGATCGAATACAGCCATGAAATATGTAATATGCCGAGTATCCATTTGTCATCCTCTCATTGATGATAGTTTTTTACTATCATTATAATACGAATTATTGTATTGATCAATGAATGCGGCAGATTTATACTCAAAGTAACTTCAACAAGTTGAGAGAGGAAGAAGTGCATTGATGAAAAAAATATTTTATTTAGCCGCTTTATTTTTAGCTGCATTAAACTTGCGCCCAATCATTACGTCCGTGGCTTCTATGATGAGTATGATCCAATCAGAGCTTGGTGTTAGTGCGCTGACAGCAAGTCTTCTAACCACTTTACCGGTCTTGTGCATGGGGGTGTTTGCACCTGTAGCAACTAAACTAAGCCGCCGTTTTGGTTTAGAGAGAACGCTTTTTTTCTCGATTCTTCTCATCACGATCGCTACTGGACTACGTGGGACGAGTCAAACGGTTGCCGTCCTTCTTATCACTGCATTTGCAGGAGGAGTTGGGATTAGCTTTGCAGGTCCTTTGTTGTCTAGTTTTATCAAAAAGTATTTCCCGAAAAATCCGGGGATTGTGAGTGTTTATTCTATTTCGATGACGATTGGGGCAGCACTTGCTTCCGGCTTCACCATTCCGATTTATCTTCGCAATGAGCATAATCTTCCGCTCGCCTTGTCTTGCTGGGCGGTTTTAGGGATCATCGCATTGATCTTATGGCTAGGGCTGGCTCGGAAAAAACAACAAGCTGATCATACAGTTTTACCGCTAAGGCTGCCACTGCGAAACAAAAAAGCCATTCAATTCACCTTGTTCTTTGGCTTTATGTCCAGTATGTTTTACTCGTTAACAGCATGGATTTCACCCATCGCCCTTAGTTTTGGCAATAGTCCACAGTATGCCGCTATGCTGCTAACGATATTTACACTGATTCAGATTCCAGTGGCATTACTTGTTCCAGGGGTTGTCACTCGCTTAGGAAAACCGAAATTATTTCTGATCTTATGCAGTGTGTCAGAGTTGATCGGCCTTATTTTCCTTCTACTTCCAATGCCTATTTTGCCAGCCGTCATTTTCCTAGGTATTGGGGCAGGTGGATTATTTCCTTTAGCACTTATGCTGCCCATTATTGAGACGCGTACTCCAGAGGAAGCCGGAACCTGGTCCGCCATGTCGCAGATGGGCGGGTATATCATGGGCGGGTTTGGTCCATTTTTTATTGGCCTAGTTTTCGATCTAAGCGGACACTTTCAAGCTTCCATTGTTGCCATGCTTGTCATTGTCTCGTTAATGATTGGTGTTCAGTTATCAATGAAACTAGGTAGAAAAGAGGAAGAAGTGTCGAGTTAAATCAGAGCTTCACATTTCAATCAAAACGAGGGGATTCTATTGCTCATTCGAGGAGCAAAAACGGTAGACTATCCACAATTAAGAGAGGTTTATTTAGCGTCTCGTCGTCAAAGCTTTCATTGGTTGAACTCAGATGACATGAATTTATATGACTTTGATGAGAATACATTGGAGGAAAAAATTTTCTTAGCTGAGGAAAACAATAAAATCCTCGGATTCATCTTGCTCTATGTACCAGATCGTTTTATTCACCTCTTGTTTGTACATCCAGAAGCGACTGGTCAAGGAGCTGGCGATCTGCTGCTCAAACATGCTATCAAAGTGCTGGGAACTCCAGTCACCCTTATATGTGTCTCTGACAATCACAACGCTTTGACTTTTTATCAAAAAAGAGGCTGGAAGGCTGTTGTAGAAGAAGGGGGGCCTGGGGAGAGATACTGAGTGTTTGTTTATGATGGAACGTAAAGAGTGTCTTCTTTTTTCGCAGCCGCTTTTATAGCTTTTCTTTATTGAGCTATTGCTTTTTCGCTCGATTAAGAGTTTGATTATCATAGAGACTGTAAAACAGAAGGCATGAGCTACAGTTACTTTTTTGTACTTTTGCAAGATATGTTCCGAGAAAAATTTGCACAAAAAGAACTAGAGGTGAATCATATGACAAGCTATGAGTCAAAAGATGTTTTAAAGCAAGCAATCATGAAGACGTACAATCAATACGATGAAGAATTTGATATGATTTCAGAAGAAATGAAAGATGATCGAATAGAGGATGTGAGCCGAACTCCTGCAGAAAATTTAGCTTATCAAGTTGGTTGGACAACCCTGCTGCTTCAATGGGAGCAAGACGAAACTGAAGGAAAGGTTGTCCATACGCCAGCAGAAGGATATAAATGGAATCAGCTTGGCGCATTATATTCTCTTTTTAATGAGAAGTATGCTTGTCAATCACTAGTCGCATTAAGAGCTCAGCTCAAACAGAATGTTTTAACTATTTGTGATATGTTGGATCGTATGAGTGAAGAAGAATTGTTTGAACCTCATCAACGAAAATGGGCGGATGAAGCTACAGCAAAGGCTGTTTGGCCAGTTTATAAATTTATTCATGTGAATACCGTCGCCCCTTTTAAAAATTTCCGTACTCAAATTCGTAAATGGAAACGATTAAAACAAGTATGACGTGAAGGATAGACTAGATACATATATTTCGTTAGACCTGATGTTATCATCGAATTTTAGAGAGTACAGAGGGCACTGATTCGAGCTCAGTTATTCCTCCTTCTCAAAATTATGATCACTCACATGGCTTCTTTCAAGAAGCTTTTTTTGTTCTTTTGCGGTTTCTTTTCGGTGCTGGAAGAATCATAAAATGATAATATATGTCATTATAGGGGAAATAGAGGAAAGGGTAAGGTCTGATGGAGAAAGTGCTTTCTTCTCACGTCGGCTTGAAAATCAATGAATGGTATTATCATATTCAACGATTTAACGTACCGGACGCCGAGGCATATAAAGAAGAAATCAAATCAATGCTTGATCTTATGGAAGAGAATCAAGATTTATTATTGTATTTCTCACTTATGGAGTTCAGACATAAATTAATGCTTGATTACTTGAATCCTTTAGAAAATGGGAAAGAGCGGGCGAACTTTAAGGAACTCGCACTGAAAATCAAAAGAGATCAAGAGAAATTAACAGGATTGCTCGAGTATTATTTCAATTTTTTCTACGGCATGTACGAATTTGAAAACTATGAATATCTAAATGCGATTACCTTCTATAAGCGGGCAGAAAAAAAGCTGTCTCTTGTCAGCGACGATATTGAACGTGCCGAGTTCAATTACAAGATGCAGAAATCTATTACCACATGAAACAAACCCACATGTCGATGCACCATATCGCACAGGCGATAGAATGTTACCGAGAAAAAGATACATACACCGTCAGAGAAATTCAATGTTCTTTTGTCATTGGATTAAACTATATCGATATGGGTTGCCCCGAAAAAGCGATACCCCATTTTCAACACGCACTAGAAAAAGCCGCCGAAAACTCAACAAAACGATTAAAAGGATCAGCACTTTATAATTTAGGGTTGAGTTATTTTCATAACAAAGAATTAGCACAAGCTATTACTCACTTTAATGATTCAATTCGAGCATTTAAAGAGCAGGGATACGAGCATTTAAATAGAATCTTAGATCCGCTCATTATGTTGTCAAAAGCCTACTTCAAAAAGAAAGAACAGAATTTAGGTACATACGCTTTAAATAACGGCATAGAACTATCTGAAAAGCTGAAAGACCATATTTTATTATTGATATTCAAGTTTTTAAGATCCCTATACATTGACAATAATTTTGAGCAGTTGGAAAAAATAATGGAATTGTTAGAAGTAAAGTCAATGTATCCTGACCTTGAAGATTTAGCAAAAGATGCTGCAAAATATTATAATGAAATGGGAGATAAAGACAACGCGATGCATTTCTATGAAAAGATTCTTTATTTCCAAACTCAAGTAAAGCGGGGGGACTGTCAGTATGAAATTTAAAACGTTATCAGTAGTATTCGTGATGATTAGTGTCATAAGTGTTGTTGGTTATTTTACGTCTGAAGTGACAGCAAGTCATGATGAAGCTAGGAGAGGTCATACTGCAAGTATTGGTTATACTGCTTAAGTAAAAAGCCCTTTAAGGGCTTTTTACTATAAAACGGAATATACGCTATGTATAAAGAATGTTTTTCCCATAGAAAACATACAGAGGAGGAAGTGAAATGACAATGTTAAAATCAACAGTATTTCGAAAGATTTTCATTATATTTTTTGCTTTAACCTTTATGATTAGTCTGTTCAATATGGTGATGTTTCCGGGGACGCCAGTGTCTTATTATGTTGGCCTGGTTTGTAAGATGTTGTTTATCAGCTTGTTAAATGGTCTATTTTTCGGAACAATTATCTATTTGATTGTCACCCTTCTCTTTGCTAAATCTTCAAAGGAAAATCAATAAACAAGTGAGCGGCTAAAGACCGTTCTTTTTTATTTCAAAAAATTGGATATGCTTATTTAAAGAGAAAATGAGATGACTTAATTTATGATCTAAATCGCAATTCCTGTGAATGTTTTTCCAACATAATTCAATTATTTTTAATATCCTGCTGTATTATATTTTAAAGGATGTTACCGTTGGATGTAAGGAATGATTGGCCAATCTTCCAATAAGAGTTGGAGGGAAATCATGAATGACAAAATTGAAATAGTAAGCAATATGAAGATGGTGTATATGAGGAATATAGGACCATATGGCAACAAAGAAAATGTAGAGATGATGAAGAGATTTAAAAAATGGATCAATCAACATCAATTAAATGATGAATTAAAGGAATTTGGTATATATGGTGTTCCTCAAGATGATCCTGGAAAAATTCCACCAGAAAAATGCAGATACGACCTCATGTTGATGACAAATAGAGATTTCTCAAAAGATCAAATGGTTCAGACTGGACATTTTGAAGGGGGAAAGTATGCTGTGTTTACAGTGACACATACAATCGAAAAAGTGAATTTGTTTTGGAGCCAATTGCCTCAAATGATCCAAAACAATCAATTGAACATGCGTCAGGCATCTATTATGGAGAGATATAGAGAAGAAGAAGGCGTGTGTGAGTTCTTACTACCTATCTTTTAAACACTTGAACGAAATTCAATAAGAAAAGCAGACCTTTATGGTCTGTTTTTCTTCCTATCAGATTTATATTCTTAAATCATTTTGCTTCAAATGCTATACTATGGCTAAACCATTCATGAAGGGTCATGATAGGAGGAGCATTGTGTGATATTCATCATAGGCATTGTCATTGCTTTTATGATTGCTATTTTAGGTTTTACTGTTTTCGTAGATGTAGGGAATGGATTGGGGACGGTTCTCAGCATCATCGGAGGACTGGTCATTTTATTCATAGCCGGTAGATTACAAAGGCGAAAAGAACAGAATGATCCCAACATATTATTGGACAAAATGATGATGTTTTTTCACGAAGATGGGTTTCAAGCATCTACCTATATATTTTCAGAGCAAGTTGATAAGGGCTTTGCGATTGATGATGAGTTAAAGAAAATGCGCTTTATTGAACATCAGCCTGGCGGGTCAACTAGAAAAAAAAGATTTGCAGTCACAGATATTTCCTTGAAAGATTTGAAACAAGTTGAGATGTTAGAAGATGGTGTGCCGATTGATGATGTAGCGGAGAGTGATGATAAAGAAGAGGTCTCGACGCTTGAATTAAGGTTCACAATGAATGACCAAGAATTACACGCGATGACAATCAACTTCCTGCAATTTGATGTGCCTGTTCCTAAGAGCAATGCTCAATACTTAACTGAACGGGGAAATTTGCAGGAGATTTATCATGATATTGATGAAATGATGAAATCTGCGGATGAAATTGAATATCATCGCTCATAGAGAAGAAATCACAGTTGATGTGGTTTCTTTTTTTATGTGAAACAAGACAAAGCAGGTCCAGTCATTGTAGTTGAATGTTTTTCTCAAAAATGAATAAAGATAGACTAGACGCAAAAGCGAGCATGGAGATAGAAAGAACGCTCATGTGATGAGGAGGAAAAATAAATGAAAAAGCTATGCAGGGAAGTCTGGATCGAAGTTAATCTTGATGCGATTAAAAGAAATATCGAAGCCATTCAAGCGCATATTCCGAGGAAAAGTAAGATCATGGCTGTCGTGAAGGCGAATGCTTATGGTCACGGTTCAGTGGAGGTAGCCCGGCAGGCACTGGAAAGCGGTGCGACGGAGCTCGCAGTAGCTAGCTTGGAGGAAGGCATTGTGCTGCGAAGAGCAAAAATTGAAGCACCGATTTTGGTTCTTGGATTTACCCCGCTCGACTGTGTGAAAAGGGCTGCGGCCTGGAGAATTGATCTATCTGGCCTTCGTGAAGACTGGATTGTTGAAGCAAATGAGATCTTAGCGGAAGAAGAAAGTCAGCGCCGGCTTGGGATACATGTCAATGTCGACACAGGGATGGGGCGATTAGGTGTACGGACGAAGGAAGAGCTTTTAGGCGTAGTGGAGGCACTTGAAAAGAGTGAAAACCTTAGATGGGACGGGATTTTTACGCATTTCTCTACTGCGGATGAGCCTGATTCTGATTTTACGCTGCTGCAGCACAGTATTTTTATTGATTTTCTTCGATTTTTGAAGAAACAAGGAATTAAGGTGCCGACCGTACATATGAACAATACAGCGGCTGCCATCGCGTTTCCTGAATTTAGCGCCGATATGATTCGGCTGGGCATCGGGCTATATGGTCTGTATCCCTCGCAATACATTGAGAGTTTAGACGCTGTTCAGCTAGAGCCCGCTCTCAGTTTAAAAGCAAGGATTGCGTTCGTAAAGGAAATGGTGACAGAGCCAAGGACCGTCAGTTATGGCGCAACATATGTAGCAAAACCGGATGAAGTCATTGCCACCATACCAATCGGTTACGCAGATGGGTACTCACGTGCTTTATCAAATCGGGGATTTATGCTTTTCCGCGGAGAACGAATGCCGATTGCTGGCCGAGTCACAATGGATATGACGATGATCAGTTTAGGAGAAATGAAAGCAAAGCAAGGCGAGGAAGTCGTCATATACGGTCGTCAAAAAGGCGGAGAAATTTCTGTCGATGAAATCGCTGAAATGCTCAATACAATCAACTACGAAGTCATCGCCACTTTAAGCCGCCGCGTCCCAAGATTTTATCGTCGAGGCGGGAAGATTATTAAAATATCAACGCCGGTGATGTATGTATGAGGGATATTCCTACTGGTGTACAATGATAAAAATTAAATTTTATTACAAATATGTCGATAAAAGGAGGGATATTTAAGATATGGAGGAAAAAAATGATGAAAAAAAGATTATTTCTAGTGCTTTTGACCATTTTTATGATGGTCACAATTCATCCGTTAAAAGCTCATGCAGCCGAGACAAATGGATGGACGAAGCGAGCGGATTTACCGGAAGAGCGAATCGGAGCAAGTGTAGGAGTGGTTGATGGGAAAATATATGTATTCGGTGGAGCAAGTCAACAGTCTAAATTCAACAATTCAACATATATGTATGATCCTAAAATTGATTTGTGGTCAGAAAAAACAAGTATGCCTAGATTAAGAACAGGAGCTACCTACACAACAGTAGGTAAAAAAATCTATGTCATTGGCGGCCTTACTGATACAACTAAAACAGTTCACAAAACCATCGATGTTTATGATACAGAACTAGATCAATGGACAGAAGAACCAATTAAGATGCCTGAGAAATTTATATATACATCATATATAACTGGTTCCTTAAGAGCAGCTACAGTTGGAGAAAAAATTTATATAGTAGCATCTTTATCAAGCTCTCAAGTAAATTTTTATTCCTATGATACGGTAAGTGGAGAGTGGGAAAGTTTAGATAATTCTCAATTAGCTTCTCGTCAGGGTAGAAGTATTTCGGAGATAAATGGAAAGTTATATATTGCTGGTGGTGAGGCTAACGTTAGCCGAGCGAATGATAAAGATATATTAGAATATGATATGAAGCTAGGGAAGTGGCAACGCTTAAAGGATGTTCAGTTAAATTCTTTTGCATATGAAGCTGCTTATGCGACATACAATCATAAATTATTTATGATTGGCGGTCAGCAAATTGGAGATAGATCAAGTAAGTTATTAAAACAAGTTCAGATATTTGATCCACAAACTAGACAAGTCCAAGATTCTTTATATGAAATTCCTGAAGGTAGAGTTGGATCTGTAGCAGTTATTGCTGATGATCAATTATATGTCATTGGTGGAAGAGATTATGCTGAGTCAATTGGTAGTCATTCTGTCAAAAACACTTTTAAATCTGTTATCTCAATTCCATTAAAAGATCTGTAAAAAGTCACTAAGGATCAGGATGAAACAAAACCAGATGATGGATCAGCAGAAGAACCGAAAGATCAGGATGGAACAAAGCCTGGTGATGGGTCAACGGAAGAACCAAAGGATCAGGACGGAACAAAGCCAGGTGATGGCACAACCGAAGAACCGAAAGATCAGGATGGAACAAAGCCAGGTGATGGCACAGCCGAAGAACCAAAGGATCAAGATGGAACAAAGCCAGGTGAAGAAGTAACAAAAGGTATACTTTCAATTACTATGATAAACGGGTTGCAAAAGGATTATTTGCTTTCAATGAAAGAAATTAACGATTTTCTTAACTGGTATAAAGAAAGAAGCTTTGGAATTGGTATGAACTTCTATGAAATCAATGATGAACATAATAAAGGCCCGTTCACAAGTAAGAAGGATTACGTGGTGTACCAAAATATCTTAATGTTTGATATCAAGCAATACTGATATTCATAAAACGATTAAGCTGCTGATGATAGATCAGCAGCTTTTGTTTTTATAGAATTGTTCAAATTAGGATCAACGTCATGAAAAAATACGATATTTTTTTAAAAATCTGCTAAACATCCTATAACCACATCCGATAATAGAATTGTCAGGGTTGATAAGCCCTAGAATAAAGGACTTTTTTCAGACAAGGACGTCTGTCAGGTCCCACATACATGGAGGTAATAGGAAATGAGAATTAACCACAATATCGCAGCACTTAACACATTAAACCGTTTGTCTGCAAACAACGGTGCTAGCCAAAAGAACATGGAGAAACTTTCTTCTGGTCTTAAAATCAACCGTGCAGGAGATGACGCAGCAGGTCTTGCAATCTCTGAAAAAATGCGTGGACAAATCCGCGGCTTAGAAATGGCTTCTAAAAACGCACAAGACGGTATCTCTCTTATCCAAACAGCTGAAGGTGCATTGACTGAAACTCATGCAATCCTTCAACGTATGCGTGAACTAACTGTTCAAGCAGGGAATACTGGTACTCAACAAGATGAAGATCTAACTGCCATTAAAGATGAAATGGATGCATTAATCTCAGAGGTAGATGGTATTTCTGGTCGTACCGAGTTTAACGGAAAGAAACTTCTTACTGGTGAGTTTAAAGTAGATACAACTACTCCAGCTAATCAAAAGAATTTAGTCTTCCAAATTGGGGCTAATGCTACACAACAAATTGAAGTGAACATTGAAGAGATGACATCTACAGCATTAGGAACAAGCACTACTTTAAATGTTAAATCTTTAGATGTAACTAAATTTGCTGCTAATGCACCTGATGTAGCAGATGTTGGCTACGATGCACAATTGAAAATTGTAGACGATGCAATTACACAAGTTTCTGCACAACGTTCTAAACTTGGTGCAGTTCAAAACCGTCTAGAGCACACAATCAACAACCTTGGTGCTTCTGGTGAAAACTTAACAGCTGCTGAGTCTCGTATCCGTGACGTTGACATGGCGAAAGAAATGAGTGAGTTCACGAAGAACAACATTCTTTCTCAAGCGTCTCAAGCAATGCTTGCACAAGCGAACCAACAGCCACAAAACGTACTTCAATTACTACGTTAATGACAGGCCCCTTTATGGGGCTTTTTTTTATGCTGTTTTTTTCTTCGTATTTTCTCCAGTCTTATGATTCTTAAATCCCTCTGACAAATCATGAAAAATGACCTTTAAATTTGGCATACTCTAGCGAAACGATCATAATGAATGAGACTTTCACCTCATTTATTCCTTTTTTGTTAAACAAATTCCATTAATGATCGATAAATGGATTGTAAGGCTTACGAAAAAATTCTAATTTAGAACTTTTGGACAAGGATGTTCAATTGGTTCAAACACATGGAGGTCATGAAACATGAGAATTAACCACAATATCGCAGCACTTAACACACTGAACCGTTTGTCTGCAAACAATGGAGCAGGGCAAAAGAACATGGAGAAGCTTTCTTCTGGTCTTCGTATCAACCGTGCAGGAGATGACGCAGCAGGTCTAGCCATCTCTGAAAAAATGCGTGGACAAATCCGCGGCTTAGAAATGGCATCTAAAAACGCACAAGACGGTATCTCTCTTATTCAAACAGCTGAAGGTGCATTAACTGAAACACATGCGATCCTTCAACGTATGCGTGAATTAACAGTTCAAGCGGGTAACGTTGGGACTCAACAAACAGAAGATTTAACAGCTATTCAAGAAGAGCTCACGGCTTTGGTAGATGAAATTGATGGGATTTCTCAGCGTACAGCATTCAACGGAAAGAATCTGTTGGATGGTAGCGTTGAAGATGGATTCCAATTTCAAATTGGCGCAAACATTGAGCAAAATATCAATGTACAGATCGGCAAAATGGACGCTGAAACCTTGACTGTCAAAGATATTAAAGTGAATGAAGATGGTTTTGACTTTGACGTCGAAGTAGCGAAAATTGATGAAGCCATCGGCGCTGTATCTAAACAGCGTTCAGCTCTTGGAGCCGTCCAAAACCGTCTAGAGCACACAATCAACAACCTTGGTGCTTCTGCTGAAAACTTAACGGCTGCTGAGTCTCGTATTCGTGACGTTGACATGGCGAAAGAAATGAGTGAGTTCACAAAGAACAACATTCTTTCTCAAGCATCTCAAGCAATGTTAGCTCAAGCAAACCAACAGCCGCAAAACGTACTTCAATTATTACGTTAATGAAAAAGCCCCACTAAGGGGCTTTTTTTGTTTCAATCTAATGAAAGCAAGTGCTGTAAACGAAAGTCAGGAACCGCTTCATGGAAAAAAGCTCGATTGCGTTCATCGTCCTCTTGATCCCACTGACTCCACCATTCGGCCGTTTCTCCAGAGGTGTCGGCTTGAATCATGTTATGCAACTGTTCTAAGTTGATGATTTCTCTCGGTTCTAATAAGAAAGAATGCATTTGGTGATACGCTTCAAGACGTTCAGGCTGTTTTGTTACTATGGTGTATTGTACGTAGCGATTTAAAAATCCTTGTATGAACGTCAAATGGGGAATGGTTGTTTCTCCTTTTAATTTGACGCCTTCCCACGCCATATCAGCAATCGCACAAAGCCACCAGCCAAGTTCATTGGCATGCTGCATTTGTTGTAATGTGTCCTTTTCAAAAGATAGCTGCTCCTTTTTTTGTGCTTGTTTGAGCATACGCTCAAGAGTTTGTGCTTCGAGTGCGGCCTTTGTCATTCCTTGCCCATGAATGGGATCTAATGTACACAAGGCATCGCCCATCACCAATAATCCACTCGGCCAATCGTGCATTTGTTCATAATGATATCTCACGCAAGAAGTGACTCTAAATCCTTTTGGCTTTGTATAGGGCGTTAAATGAGTGATGGCATCTGCTATTGCGGGATGGGTCAGTGCAGCCGTTTCTGAATCAAATTGATCAGCGTCTGTTGTTGGATAATGTGATCCGCCTGCTGCTGAGAGAAGAACAGCTACTAAATCATGATCTACCCGTTCAAACAGTCCTGTCGGGATTTGTTTATTTGGTTGTCCAACTACGACCATTGCTTGCAGGTTTGGCGCCTCAGGTGGTATCTGGTAGTATCTTGTGCTGTAGCCAAGAGAGACGCTTAGCTCATCTGTCTGTGGCAAGAACAGTCCTTCGTCTTTCAGCCATTTTGGTAATTTAGACATTCTTCCAGACGTATCAATCACTAAGTCTGCTTTCATTTGATGAATATTTCCCGGCTTTACATGCCGATCTTTCACAATGAGTCCTATGACTCGATTTGTTCCTTCCTCAAACTGAAGCGAGATCGCTTCATGTTTTTCTAGATAATGAACACGTTCCTCACTTAACATTCTTTGCATCAGCACCCACTCTAGCATGGCACGTCTTGTGACGGCTGTTTCTTCGGTATCGGTAAGCGTTAATTCACCATCTTTTGTGATAAATCGAGAGGGTTGATGCCACGTATTAAATCCGCCCATTGTCAGTAACTCTTTTGTATAACCAGGAAATAGACGTTCCACTATTTGCTTGCCTAGTGGCAGCATTCTATGTGGATGAAAAGCTTGAGGAGTGCCGAGACGATTCTTAGGAGAGTCTGGCATTTCGTCCTTTTCGATCATGAAAACTTGATGATAAAACGTTGATAAAACTTTTGCGGCGAGTATTCCCGTCATACCACCGCCAATGACGATCGCCCGCTCATATGTCATAGGTTGTCTCACAACATGCGCCTCCAATGAATATATATAAAATGATTACATGACCATTTCATCATATGTTGATACTTAAATTATAGCAAATTTACGTTTTGTTGAATATAAATAGGGAATCTCCTTCTTTTTACTCGTACATATGAGAAATAACTTTCATCATCATCATTATTTTTAAAAAATAACTATTATTTTAAGAAGAACGACCGATAAATAATACAAGGGGGTAGGGAAAATGGATATACTACAGAGTATAGTGACAGCAGCACCTTATATGATGCAGATTTTAAAAAATGAAGTGACGATGGGTGTCATTGACCGAGAGAAATTTTTGCTGTATTTGCCATCGAAAGATGTTGATTTTCAAATTCGAGCTGGTGAACGTATTAAACCAGATGATCTGAATATGAAAAAAGCGCTGAGAGGTGAGACATCGAGTATGTTTGTGCCTGAATCAGTATATGGAGTACCTTTAAATGCAATGGGATTGCCCATTTTTGATGGAAATGGGCAAGTGATTGGTGCACTCGCTTTAGGTTTTCCGCTCAAAAATCAATTAGAGCTTGAAGCATATATGGAATCATTGAATGACATTATTCAAAGTATTCAAGAAAAAGTACACGTGGTGGCGGCACATTCAGAGGAGCTTTCTGCTACAAGTGAGGAGATGACCTTACAAACGCAGCAAACTCTTGAAAGCTCGAAACAAACAACCGATATTACAAAAATGATTAAAGGCATCTCGAAACAAACGAGTTTGCTAGGATTGAATGCGTCAATTGAAGCGGCCAGGGCAGGAAAAGAGGGAGCAGGTTTTAGTGTTGTAGCAAGTGAGGTTCAAAAGCTTTCAAGTGAAACTTCACGTGCAACAGAAAACATCGAAAGCTCACTGCAAGGAATTTCCTCCAATATACATACATTACTTGAGAGTATGGACCATATGAAAGGTTCTTCATCAGAACAGGCTTCACTTGTGACAGAGTTTAGTGAAATTGTCGATCGATTGACGACGGTTAGTAAGGATATGAAGAAATTCATGCAAACCGTCATGTCAACGTAAAAAACGAATCCAAGAGGATTCGTTTTTTGTATGTCGTTATTTTCTCTTGTTCTGATCAAAGCGATAATCATACGTGTCGCCTTTCACCACATTTAAAAATTCATGTCCAATTTGAACAAGCTGTCCGTTTTTCCATTGGATGAGAGGGTCTTTATCAGGGTATTTCCAGTAAATCGTTTTCTTGCGGTGGGTCAGTTTGTTTTCAATTTCTGCTCTGACTGCGTTTTCCTTTAGCTTTCCTCCGCTATGCTGATAGGTGTTGATGATGTACATTCCGTCAGGTGATGACATCGAGCGGATGAATGTTCCGTGAGACACGCCTTGAAGAGAGAAGCATTTCCAATAAATAATGCCAGCGAAGCTAAGGAGTAAAATGATCAGAGTGAGGGTCGTTTTCTTTTTTAACATGATTTCCTCCAGATGTAGATCACAATATTTCTAATTTATGAGAGAGAATACAAAAAGATTCATATAGTCCAAAAGTTCTATCCATTTCAATTATCGGTCATTTTTTCTCAAAATTCAACAGAATGGCGTAAATGTAAGGAAGATTTAAGGAAGAATTCAAGTGGTATATTTGATTCGAAACCTCTTTACAAAAGAATGAGGGATCAGTAGACTTATGCTCATATAAAGAAATGGAGCAGATGACATGAGGCAAATTATCGATACGTATCAAAGTTATGAAGAGCTTTCCGCTCATGAAAGAAAAGGGATTGATTATCAAATTCTTCATGAGCGGAAAGGTGACCAGCTACTAGTTTTGTCGCCTCATGCCGGAGGAATTGAATCAGGCGTGAGTGAGCTCGTTCATGAAATATCTTGTGATTATTCTATGTATTTATTTGAAGGCCTTAAAGTAAAAGGCAATCATGTTCTTCATATTACAAGCACACGCTTTGATGAGCCGCTTTGCCTTTCAGAGGTGCATACCCATCATTATACGTTTGCACTTCATGGTTACGGAGAAACAGAGGTGCTTCAAACGTTAGTGGGGGGTACGGACAGAGAAAGAGCGGCAGAAACTGTGAAGCGTTTAACGCTAAATGGCTTTCACGCATTGTTGCTAGCCGAATCTGATCGTTTTTCTGGAACGCATCCTGATAATATCAATAACAAATGTTTGACAGGAAAAAGTGTACAACTTGAAATTAGTCAGGCGCAAAGAAGAGCATTCTTTCAAGACTTTAGGCGTCGATACCGGCGAGATACACAAACTGAACAATTTTATCGGTACACAAATGTACTCAAACAAGTATTAGCCCTTTATGAATAAACTTCTATCGTTTTATGTCCGATTATTTACGTTTGATAAACGGCTTCTTTTTCTGCGACTCTTTCTGCTTTCATTAAATAAGACGTAAACTCCTGTTGAAAGCGAATACCTGCTTTTCGCTGTTCGAATAAGGCAACCCGTTTTTCAGCAAAAGCCCAAGTGACGTGAAACGTTTGAGCAATATGAAAAATGGCTTGCTGCCGAAGGGTTGGAAGCTTCATTTTCAGCAGCATAAAGGTTGGCACACAAAAGTGGTACATGAATTGTTTTGCCTGAAACTCCTGCAGTTCTCGAAAGAGTTTGTTCATTTTGAAATGATTGCCTGTATGCTTTAGCACATGACAAAGCTCGTGGGCAAAATCCTGCCACTGTTCTTCAGGTGATAGGGATCTGTTTAAGATAATACTGTAAAGACCTTGATGCTGGATCATCATGCTGCCAGTCTCTTCGTAATGGACCCATACACGAAATTCAGAAGCGATCCTTTGCATCTCTCTATAAGCAGGACCGCTTATTTGCAATTGATCATATAAACGCTTAATATCTTCTTCTAAATGGGTTAAAAAACCAGTCATTTGAAAACCTCCATACAAACGTATGTTCTATTTTTGGCGTAAAAGAAAAGTCCATATAGGACTAAATAGCTAAATGAGCTATTACTTACTTTTTATATCGGCGTATTTTTAACAATTTTAACATAAAATCAAGGAAAAATGGAATTAATTCCTGTTTTTTTCTGTATTTTTGCACTTCTCACTAATAAAAAGAGTGAATTGAATTCAAATTTTACCATAGTCTTCTCATGAAAACAAACAAGTATTGTCTTACGAACGCCACCGATTGATGAGAAAGATCAATTCAATCTAGCAAAAGGGAGTGCAGTAGATGGTACAAATTTATCAAGATTTTATTCCAGTTGGAAACGGGAACCGCCCAGGATATTCGATGACACCGGAGTATGTAACGGTGCATAACACAGCAAACACGTCAAAGGGAGCGGATGCGAAAAGTCATGCGGCCTATGTAAAAAGCCCAACGACTGAGGTGAGCTGGCACTTTACAGTGGATGATCATGAAATCTTTCAGCATCTGCCATTAAATGAAAATGGCTGGCATGCAGGGGATGGTCATGGGAAGGGTAACCGGAAGTCGATCGGTATTGAAATTTGTGAGAATGAAGATGGAAATTTTCAGCAAGCGGTCAAACATGCACAATGGCTCATTCAAAAGCTGTTAAAAGAACATCACATTCCGCTAGCAAACGTGGTCACACATCAGTACTGGTCTGGAAAAGCATGTCCACGCCAGCTTCTATCTACTTGGGATGAATTTAAAAAAGGGATTGAAACGGCAGAAGATCCGGAGACGGTCATCACGTATGTCGTGAAAAGCGGGGATACGTTAACGAGTATTGCGAAAGCTCATGGGGTCACAGTTCAGGATTTACAGAAGTGGAATGACATTAGCGATCCGAATAAGATTCAAATTGGACAGGTTCTCAAAATTTATCGTAACGATGCAAAGAGCTTGTATGAGCTGCCAGATGGGGTTTTAAAGGTGACTTCTCCATTGACAAAGGGAGAGCACGTACGCCTCGTCCAACAGGCGCTTGCTGCTGTTTATTTTTATCCTGATAAAGCAGCTGCAAATAAAGGAATAGACGGAGTTTACGGAGAAAAAACGGCGAACGCCGTAGCGCGTTTTCAGCTGGTAAATGGTCTGACAAGTGATGGGATTTACGGATCTAAAACGAAGGAAAAACTTCTGAAGCTGTTAAGTAAGTGAGTGTTTCTGTTTGTATGATTGGATGACTGCTTCACTTTGCTCATTTAATCGACGCATATAAGGCGACGACTTATATTCAGCAAACTGAACATATCTCAATTGTTTGATTTTCTTTTTCATTTATTGGCACCTCAATCGTTGCAGCGTATAGATTATTGTATGCAAGTCTATGTGAAAATGGAAGCAGGACGCGGATTTTGTTCCGCGTCCTTTAGTGTAATCAAGCTCTTTTATTTTTATACTCACCCAAGAGCTGTTCGTTCTTTTTAAAAATACGCTCTGTATGGGGGCTTACCTTGTAATCCGCCATACTGATATGTTGTTTTTTCTTTAAAATCTTAAAAGGGTTTTTCTTGCGATTGTTGTTATCCCCTTGAAGTGCGTGGTCCATCTTCATCACCTTCCTCTTCGTCAGGCAAGATTAGGTCATAAATTGTTGTAAGTGACGTCATTAATAAATAGTCGAACTCAGTGACAATGTCATCAGAGGTGAGCTTAATGACGAAGTGATCATCTGCTACAGAAAACGGGATGAGCACCAATTTGCCGAAATCATCGTAATAGACTTCCTGCCTGTCAAGCTTCGCCTGAATAAGAGCTCGCTGGTCAAGTGTCCGCAGCAGGTCATCTTTTTGTTCCTGCGTATCGTATGGACAAAGAACTGCTTGAATATTCATCTTGTCGGCAAAAGAATAAATGAGCCGTTCAATTCCCTCTATATATGCCTCTACACTTCCATAATATACATGAATCGGTTCATTTTTCAATAGGTATTGGTACGTTTTTAGCTTATTGAGGTAAGAATGAAGTAGATCGTTATTTTGTTCTAGGAGTTGATGGGTGTCGGTTTCCAGTTCGTGATTTCCGAGTTTTTTAATATAGGAGCTGAGAAAGATGAATGCATCGGTTAATGCAAAAAAAACGGCAATAATCAAGTAGTGCATCCAATCGGTAAAGATTGAAGAAGGGTCATTTGTCCAGTACACAACAGCACCAGCTACATAAATCCAATACCACGTTTTACGAATGGCAAACATCTTTTCTTTTACTTTTTGTTCAAAGCGCCATACGGCAAATACATATACAGCAAGAGCACCTAGCAATAACCACACGGTCAATTGAAAAAATAATAGCATGTTCTTCTCTCCCATAGACAGATGGATACTTATTCATTTCTATGGATATGATTGGAAACCCTGCTTCATGAAAAAATGGCTTGTAGAAAAAGGTGTTGAAGTGTGCGGGCAAATAAAAAAAGACCTGTCAGACAGGTCTTTCAGCGTGTAGACAAACCCTCGCATTCGTTGTCAGGTCTGCGCGCTGGTGCTCACGAATGTTCAATTCGCTCCGCAAAAGTAGCTGTCCTTCCTAGACTTCAAAGGTTTTTCTATCACGCTGAAAAGAAGACAAAGTGCTAAAATAAAAATCATTTTAGCACTTTGTCAACAATTTTAAAGACCTGTCAGACAGGTCTTTGATATTAGATAATCGCATGTAACACAAAGTATATAAGAGCCCCTAGAGTTCCCGAAATCGGTAATGTGATCACCCAAGTGACAAGCATGCGTTTTGCCGTACCCCAGTTTACTCCTTTTACTCTGTGTGCAGAACCTACACCTAGAATAGAAGATGAGATCACGTGAGTGGTACTAACAGGTAAGTGAATAAATGTCGCACCGAAGATAATAGCTGCACCCGTTAAGTCTGCAGATACTCCGTTTACTGGACGAATTTTCATAATTTTACCGCCGACTGTTTTAATAATCTTCCAGCCGCCAATAGAAGTACCTAGTCCCATTGCAAGCGCACAAGAGAATTGTACCCAGAAAGGAATGTCGTCAGTTGTATGCAAATTACCTGCAATTAAAGCCATCGTAATAATTCCCATCGCTTTTTGCGCATCGTTTGTTCCGTGGGTATACGATTGCAGTGCAGCAGTTAAAATTTGAACACGTCGGAATTGTTTATTTGTTTTTGCGAGATTGTTGTTTCTGAATATAATTTTGATAATAGTATACACGATATATCCCAATACGAAAGCTAGGATAGGTGAAAGCAACAGTGCTTGAATGATTTTAATGAACCCCGAATAGTTTAAAGCGCCAAAACCAGCAGAGGCAATAACAGCTCCTGCAATTGATCCGATCAGTGCGTGCGAAGAACTACTCGGAATTCCGTAATACCAAGTAAGCAAGTTCCAAGTAATGGCCGCAATTAAAGCAGCCAAAATGACGACAGAACCGTTTTGAAGTGTGAAAGGATCTGCGATGTCTTTTGTAATGGACTTTGCCACACCTGTAAATGTCATTGCTCCTAAGAAGTTCATGAACGCTGCCATAATAATAGCATGTCTAGGCTTTAACGCCTTTGTTGAAACCGAAGTGGCAATGGCATTTGCTGTATCGTGGAATCCGTTGATGAAATCAAAAGCAAGTGCACAAATGACAATAAATATGGTAAGGATGAGTAATGTGTCCATGTTTAACTAACCCCGTTACGCATTCTTCATAATGATTGTTTCTAGATTGTTGGCAACACTTTGACAGGAATCAGCAATTTCTTCAAGTGTTTCGTAAATTTCTTTGTATTGAATGACCTTGATTGGATCAGTTTCTTTTCCAAACAAGTTCTTTAGTGATTTACGATAAAGATTGTCACAATTATGCTCGATCTCTTTGATTTTAATTGCGTGTGGTTGAATATCTTTTAAGCGATTTTCAGCCAGTAAATCGATTGTAATTAAAATTTCCTTTGCACATTCTCTGATGTAGTGGCTGAATTTGTCGATATGTTCGTCAGAGCTTGTCATTGAATAAATTTCCATTGTTGCTGAAAAATGCTCAATTCCATCTAAAACATCGTCGAGGCTATTCGTCAATTGAAGAATGTCTTCACGTTCAATCGGCGTAATAAAGGCTTTGTTCAGTTCTTTAATCATCGTATGAACATGATTATCACCTTTTGTCTCATATTCCTTCAATGTGTCAGAAAATTCTTTCAGAGTGGTTTGATTTGTTACTTTATAGCTAACAAAATACTCAGCAGTTTCATCTAAATTTTTAGCAATTTCCGTTAACAAGACGGAAAACTTGTCTTTTTTCCTTTTTAACATGTAAAAACCCTCCATTGTATAAATGAGACAATGCACACATCAAATAATTATATATTCTTTTGTCGAAAAAAAACAGGTGTAGTCGAAAATTTCTTCACTTTTTCTATTTGATCTTATTCTGACCTAAAGATGTGTTCTCAACACACCTTTTGCAGAAAGGAGAAAAGAAATGAAAAAAGCGGTCCATTTTTGGCGCCGCTTAAAGCTTAAGTAGCTGAATAAACTAGTTTAAATCGCTCGCAAACTAGGAGCATGTCTTCTTTAAATTCTAATCCGTACGGTTTGAGTGCTTCTGTGAAAAATGCTTGATGGGCTCTGTACCAATAGTTATATGAAAGATCGCCTTCACCTTCTGCTTGGGCAAATGATTCTGGAACCTCATTCATTGGCATGACATCTACATGCGTGATTTCTATGATGGCTTTTGGTTCGTCATGGCTGTCCAAAATGACCGCATATTGTCCTGCCTTAGGAAGCGGCTCCTGTTCCTTTTCGTAAAAAAGATGTCCAGAACAAGTCGCTGTTTTTTTCCCTTTCAGAACAAGGTCAAGTAAATGATCTGGGTTTGCTCCAAATGCCCAAGCGGAAACAGATGCGTCAATTGGTGCGCTTTCTGATTTTTCTTTCCAATATGTTTCCCAAAATAAGGTGCTCTTCTGATTCATCATCCTTCCCCCTTCGTGATGCGTTTATTATACCGCGAAATCAAAAACATGAAAGGACATGTCTTTATCCCTACTTAGTAAGTATGTCATATGTTTTGAAAATCCGCTTTATATTTGATGAATATAGGATGATAGAATGAAAAATTTAGAAATTTTAGAATAATCTATTGTATTCTGGTCAAGAAGTCGGTATGGTCAAAGTAAGAATATGGAAGGGGTGTTGTGTATGAAACGCATTTCTCTAACTATTTTGTCCATATGTCTGTTGGTTTTCTCGTTTTTCCTGCCTGTCAGTCAGGTCACTGCAAACGAAACTCATGGGAATAAAGTAGCTGTTGGGAAGGATGGCATGGTGGCTACTGCCCATCCACTCGCATCAGAAGTGGGTGCAGATGTATTAAAGAAAGGTGGAAACGCTGTTGACGCTGCTGTTGCCATCCAGTACGCACTGAATGTGACAGAGCCAATGATGTCTGGAATTGGTGGCGGAGGATTTATGATGGTTTATGATGGGAAGACAAAAGAAACATCCATCATCAATAGTCGAGAAAGAGCACCACAAGGCGCAACACCAGACATGTTTTTAACAGATGAGGGAAAAGTCATCCCGTTCGATGAGCGATCTACACACGGTAATGCTGTTGGTGTTCCAGGGACTGTAAAAGGTCTTGAGGCGGCATTAGATAAGTGGGGGACCCGCTCGATGAAGGAATTAATTAAGCCTTCCATTCAGCTTGCAGAGGATGGATTTGAAATCGATTCTGTTCTGGCAAAAGCCATTGATGATCATCAAGGAAAATTGAAAAAAACGGCCGCAGCGCCAATCTTTCTTCCAGATGATCAGCCGCTCAAACAAGGGGACCTCCTAGTTCAGCCAGGTCTTGCAAAAACATTTAAGCTCATTGCGAAAAAAGGAAGCAAAGCATTTTATGAAGGAAAAGTAGCAAAGGCACTTGCAAATACAGTCCAAGATTTTGGCGGAACAATGACAACTAATGACATTGGTCGTTATGAGGTCAAGACTGACAAGCCTATCTGGGGAGACTATAAAGGATACCAGCTTGCAAGTATGCCTCCACCAAGCTCAGGCGGGGTGTTTATGCTGCAAATGCTCAAAATACTTGATCACTTTAACCTATCTCAATATGACCCCAAATCATTCGAAAAATATCAACTACTTGCTGAAACAATGCATCTCTCCTATGCTGACCGTGCTGCATATGCCGGCGACCCCGAATTCGTAGATGTTCCACTAAACGGACTATTAGACGATGATTACATTTCAGAAAGAGCCTCTCTTATTCAATTAGATCAAATGAATCGTAACCCGAAAGAAGGAGATCCATGGGCGTATGAGGATGAAAAAAATCCATCCCCTATTGTTCCGCAGCCTGAAGATAAAACCATTGGTGAGACCACACATTTTACTGTTGCCGATCAGTGGGGAAATGTTGTGTCATTCACGACAACCATTGAACAGTTATTTGGTACAGGGATTCTCGTCCCGGAATATGGCTTTTTCTTAAACAATGAACTAACAGATTTTGATGCAAGGCCAGGCGGAGCAAATGAAGTTCAACCGAATAAACGACCTTTGTCCAGTATGACACCGACCATCATTTTTAAAGATAATGAGCCTGTCATGACAGTAGGTTCACCGGGGGGAACGACCATCATTGCTTCTGTTTCACAAACCATTTTGAATTTGCTTGAATATGAGATGGAGCTTCAGGATGCAGTTGAAGAACCAAGAATTTATACAAACAGCCCAACTTCTTATCGTTATGAAGTAGGTGTCCCTCTCGATGTGAGAACAAAGCTTAATGACATGGGACATCGTTTCGGCAATTCGCCTATTGATATAGGAAATGTCCAAGCACTACTCATTGATCGAAAAGCAGGAACCTTTACTGGAGTGGCTGACTCCTCGAGAAACGGAACTGCCGTTGGCGTCAATTTAAAGCTATCTGCCCAATAAGAACATTTCCCGGGAAAAGAAGCGCCTCTTAAGGATGGCGTTTCTTTTTTTATTTAAAATAAAAGAAACACAGCTGATCAGAGAGCGGAAGACGCTTCGTCATTTATGAAGTACAGGACTGTAATGTATTTCTCAATGATTAATGACAAATTTGTTGCTGACATCAAAGAGCAAGTACAGAGTAATTAGAGAGAGGAAGTCACATTTAATAAGAAGTAGAGCAGAGTTGATGAAAGATGCAGAAAAGACCGCATCTCAGCGTGTAGACAAACCCTCGCATTCTTTGTCAGTCCTGTGTGCTGGTGCTCACGAATTGCAAATTCGCTCCGCAAAAGTAGCCGTCCTTCCTAGACTTCAAAGGTTTTCAGGTCACACTGAAAAGAAGACAAAGGGCTAAATAAAGATCATTTTAGCCCTTTGTCAACAATCTGAGATGCAGAAAAGACTGCATCTTTTTTTATAAAATTTTCCCTAGGAACATTGACTTATAATTTAGAATATTATAATATCTTTACAAAGGTAACAACATTGAACATTTTTCAGAACGTATATTTGTAAGCGCTTTATAAAAGGTTCTATTCCAAAATGTTCTTTCTTTTTGTTACATGTGTTCATATTTATACCAAATGAAAGGAGTGGTTGTTTGAACAACTTGTTTGAGTTAGATGAACAGCTGATCAAGCTACAGTACGATGCATCTTCGAGAGAGGAGGTGACCACATATTTAGCAGAGCGATTAGAAGCGGGAGGATATATTAAGTCGAGCTTTTTACCAGCGGTGCTTGAAAGAGAAAAAACATATCCTACGGGCCTTCCACTTGCGACCTTTGGGGTAGCAATTCCACATACAGATCCTGAGCATGTGAACAAACCGGCGATTAGTGTAGCCACTTTAAAGGAACCTGTTATCTTTCACAAGATGGGGAGCCCTGATGAAACTGTGCTAGCCAAAATTGTGTTCGTCCTAGCAATCTCTGAACCTAGTAAGCAGCTTGTGATGTTAGAGAAGCTCATGACACTTTTTAGAAAAGAAGAGGTGATGATGAGGTTGTCTGATATGACGTTGTATGAAGAAGCGGTTGCTGTGCTTCAGAAAGAATTAAACCAATAGCCTTTCACAAAAAGAATGTAAGCGCTTTATACGAAAAATCCAGGAGGTGGATGTATGATCAAGCAAGCTGTCGATTTTATATTAGACCTTGGACCAACTATTATGCTCCCGATTATTATGACGCTTTTCGGTATGGTTTTAAGGCAAGGCTTTAAGAAATCCTTCCGAGCCGGTATTACAATTGGAATTGGTTTTGTCGGTGTCAACCTTGTCATTAATTTGCTTGTGAGCGGCCTTGGGCCAGCAGCAAAAGCTATGGTTAATTCCCTTGGACTAAAGCTTGATATTTTGGATGTTGGATGGCCGATTGGAGCGGCTATATCCTTCGGTACACCTGTTGCCCCTTTGATGATACCTCTTGTGCTTTTGTTAAATGTCATCTTATTGTCCGTTAACTTTACGAAAACGCTGAATGTGGATATTTGGAACTTCTGGCATTTGATTTTCGCAGCCTCTGTGACTTACTACGCTTATCATAATATGTTCTTGGCACTTGCTGTTGGTTTGATCGTCTCTGCTATCACGCTTAAATTAGCTGATTGGACGGCACCGACAATCGAACACCATTTTGGATTGAAAGGCGTATCGATGGCTCATGCTGAAACGGTCAACTTCGCACCGCTTATGTATGCGTCCAACCGTATCATTGACAAGATCCCTGGCTTAAACAAAATTCATGCTGATCCAGAAACATTGAAGAAACGTTTTGGTATTTTTGGCGAACCGCTTGTGATGGGTCTCATACTTGGTATCATTATTGGTCTTTTAGGCGGCTATGATGCGAAAGGCGTCATGACACTTGGTATTCAAATGGCAGCAGTTCTTGTGCTAATGCCAAGAATGGTTGCGTTATTAATGGAAGGTCTTATTCCAATCTCTGAGGGCGCTCGTTCTTATATTCAAAAGCGCTTCCCTGGGAAAAATGTCTATATTGGTTTAGATACAGCGATTGTGATTGGTCATCCGGCGAATATGGCGGTAGCCCTTCTTATGGTGCCGATTACGATTCTACTTGCAGTCGTTCTGCCTTACAATGGCATGCTGCCGTTTGCTGACTTATCAGTTCTACCATTTACAGTTGTATGGGCAGTAGCAGCCGCTCGTGGAAACATTATTCGCGGTCTTATTAACAGTATTTTTACATTAATGATTGTCTTCTTTATCGCAACGAATCTCGCACCGCTTGCGACAACAATGGGGAAAGCAGTCGGGTTTGACTTCCCAGAAGGAGCCAATATGATTTCAGGTATTGACCTTGGTTCCCACGTCATTCCTTGGATCATGGTGAGACTTCTTGATCCGAGCAACCCGTACTTTATTGCAGCCATCATCTGTGCTCTGGCTTATGCGCTTCTATGGTACTGGGTGCGAAATGATATTAGAAAGCAGTATGCGAAAGAAATGGGCTTAGATCAGAAAGATCAATAAAAGAGCTGGAGGGATTCTTATGGCAAAGAAAATATTGGTTTCATGCGGAACAGCGGTTGCAACATCAACGGTTGTTGCCAAAAAGGTCGAAGAGACGTTAAAGGAAAAAGGATACGATGTTGTGGTGGAACAGTGCAAGGCATCTGAAGTCCCGCAAAAAGCGGAGGGCGCCGATTTAATCGTAACGACAACACCAGTGAGTGATACGAAAGGAACGCCTGTGATTCAAACATTATCCTTTTTAACCGGATTTGGCATTGAAGAGGATATTGAAAAAATCATCGATCATATTAAGTAAACAATCATTCCATGGAGGAGCTTTCCCGGCTCCTTTTATGTATCTGAAAGGAGGACGTCTCATGCAGCATCATGCTTATAGCCGAACGTCTGCAGTGTTGTCTATTTTTCTTCCAGCCGTACTCATCTGTCTGTTTTTCCTTTGGTCTCTTTATACGTTAATGTCAGCAGGACCTGAACCGTTAGCTGTGTTAGGCGTTTATACGCTGCCTATTCTCATGCTTTCTAGCATCACTGGACTGAACCAGCCGACAAACGTCATTATTAGTGAAGATAAACTCAAAATCGGAGCGTTTGGCAGATGGCACACATATGCGGTCTCTGATATTAAAGGAAAGCTTTTTATCAAGCCATACCCTCATATCGGAAAAGTTTATGTCAGGGTGGGCCCATCTCGCATATTCGGAGGACGTTACTGGATATCCAGTGAGATGAGTGAGTACAAGCAGCTTGTGCAAACGTTGCAAGGTTTTGCGAAAGGTGATGCAAAGGAGGATGCAGCTACATGAAATCAGCTGTCTTTTATTCTTCAGAGGACATTCGGTATGAGGAGCGGAACCGGCCTGCGATTGGTGATGATGAAGTGCTATTAAGAATGCGTGCCTGCGGCTTATGCGGCACAGATATTTACAAAGCAACACATGAGACGGTACCTCCAGGAACGGTACTAGGGCACGAAATCGCTGGAGATGTTGTTGAAACTGGAAAGCATGTAACAAATATAAAAACGGGAGACAGGGTTTATGTTGCGCACCATGTACCTTGCTTCACCTGTGACTTTTGTCAAAAAGGATTTTATACAATGTGTCCGCAGTTTGCAGCCACTAATGTAGAGCCAGGCGGGTTTTCAGAGTATATCCGCGTACCTGCATTGCATGTCAAGCACACAATGGGCAAGCTGCCGAATGACGTCTCATATGAGCAAGGGGCGATGGTGGAGCCAGTCGCCTGCTGCCTGCACGGGTTTGAACGAGCACCTGTTCATCCAGGAGATTCTGTACTGATCCTTGGAGCGGGGCAAATTGGCTGCATTCAACTACAGCTTGCCAAATACTACTTGGCTGGGAAAGTGATGATAACGGATGTGAATGAGAACCGGCTGCTGAAAGCGAGAAATTTAGGTGCAGACGTCGCTTTTCATCCTGCCTCTGAGCCGGTGGAAGACCGGGTCATGAGAGAAACAAATGGAAAGGGAGCAGACCTCGTCATTATTTCTGTTGGGAGTAGTGCGCTTTTAAAAGAAGCGTTTCAAGCAGTAGCGAGAGGCGGAACGATTTTAGTGTTTGCTCATTTTCCAAAGGGAGACGTCTCCATTCCGGCTGATCGATTTTTCCATGATGAAGTGAAAGTAGTAGGAGCCTATTCCTCACATCCTTATCACTACCTCGAAGCCCTTGAACTTCTAAGAGCAAAAGTGGTCAACACAGAAAAGATGGTGACGCATCGTTATCCGTTAAGTCAGCTCCTTCAGGCGATAGAATGCGCAAGGCATCCTGAAGGTGAGAGTGTCAAAATCATGATGTATCCAGATGAATGAGGGCGCACTAGATTGGAAGAGAAAGAGAAGTTCTTTAGAAAAGGGCTTTGCCTTTCTCTTTTTTTCTGATAAAAGATGAAAACGCTTAAAAATGAAAGAGAAATGCTTGACTTCAATGACACTTAAACGTATGATAATTACAAATGTAACACATAAGAACAAATGTAAAGGGGAGAGAAGAAATGCAAAAACAAATCACTTTGCCTGAACAGATTAGTCATGAGAGATTAGCAGATTTATATAAACAAATGTGGTTAGTGAGATATTTTGATGAAAAGGTCGATCAATTCTTTGCCAAAGGACTTATCCATGGAACCACTCATTTATGTGTCGGACAGGAAGCGTCAGCTGTTGGATCAATTGCCGTATTAAAGGACGAAGATAAGATCATCAGCACGCACCGTGGACATGGTCACTGTATTGCAAAAGGTGCAGAGGTCAATAAGATGATGGCAGAACTATTCGGACGTGAGACTGGCTATTGCAAAGGAAAAGGCGGCTCGATGCATATCGCTGATTTAGAAAAAGGAAACCTTGGCGCAAATGGAATCGTTGGCGGCGGTATCCCATTGGCAACAGGTGCAGCGCTCACATCTAAAATGAAACAGGAAGGCTTTGTCGTTCTTTGTTTCTTCGGAGATGGAGCGACAAATGAAGGTAGCTTTCACGAAGCGCTAAATCTTGCATCCATTTGGGATCTACCTGTTGTATTCATTTGTGAAAACAACCAGTACGGTATGTCTGGCCCTGTAAAAGAAATGATCAACATTGAAGACATTTCAACAAGAGCAGAAAGCTACGGAATACCAGGGAAATCGATTGATGGAAATGACATGGTCGAGATTATGAACTCAGTAGATGAAGCAGTCAGCCGCGCAAGAGCTGGAGAAGGTCCATCACTTATTGAAATGAAAACGTATCGCTGGAAAGGTCACTCTAAGAGTGATGCGAAAAAATACCGTACACGTGAAGAAGAAACAGAGTGGAGACAAAAAGACGGAATCAAACGCTTTAAGTCTCTCTTGATTGAACTAAATGTTTTGACAGAAGAGCAGGCAGCGGTCTTACAGGAAGAAGCGAAGCAGGAAATTGAAGCGTCTGTAGAATTCGCTAAAAACAGTAAAGAACCGTCAATCGATACACTATTAGAGGATGTATACGCCTAATTAGGAGGGGAATCACGTGACAAAAACAACAGTGAGAGAGATTTCATATTTAGAAGCCGTTCGAGAGGCTATGAGTCAGGAAATGAGAGAGAACCAAGATGTATTCATTTTAGGTGAGGATATCGGCGTATATGGTGGTGCTTTTGGGGTCACGCGCGGCATGATTGAAGAGTTCGGTCCAGAGCGCGTACGCAATACACCAATCTCTGAGGCTGCCATCGCAGGAGGTGCAGTCGGAGCGGCTTTGACAGGTATGCGTCCGATTTTAGAACTTCAATTCTCTGACTTTATTACAATCGCAATGGATCAGCTTGTAAACCAAGCAGCCAAAACACGATACATGTTTGGCGGAAAAGGAAAAGTACCACTCGTTGTGAGAACACCAGCAGGATCAGGAACGGGTGCCGCAGCGCAGCATTCACAAAGCTTAGAAGCGTGGATGGCTCATATTCCGGGACTAAAGGTGGTTCAGCCTTCAACAGCTTATGATGCCAAAGGACTTTTAAAAGCAGCAATGGATGATGACAACCCTGTTATTTTCTACGAGCATAAGCTTTTATATAAAACAATCGGTGAAGTGCCTGAAGAACCGTATTCGATTCCTCTAGGGAAAGCTGATGTGAAAAGAAGCGGGAAGGACGTCACGATTGTAGCAACAGCGATTATGGTACACAAAGCATTAGAAGCGGCGAAGGAACTAGAAGCAGAGGGAATCGATGTTGAAATCATTGACCCAAGAACACTTGTCCCATTAGATGAAGAAACCATTATCGAATCTGTGAAGAAAACAGGTAAATGTATCGTGGTTCATGAAGCGGTCAAACGAGGCGGCTATGGCGGAGAGATTGCAAGTATGATAGCGGAAAGTGAAGCGTTTGACTACTTAGATGCTCCTATTAAACGTCTTGGCGGACTTGCGGTACCAATACCTTATAACCCAACGCTTGAAAAAGCGGTCATTCCACAAGTGCCAGATATTATTGAAGCAGCAAAAGAGCTTGTACGCTCTTAAATAAAGGGGAGAAGATCATGCCAAAAGAGATATTTATGCCGAAGCTAAGCAGTACGATGGAGATCGGAACCTTGCTTCAATGGTTGAAAGAAGAAGGAGATTCGGTTGAAGTCGGTGAGCCTCTTTTTGAAATTATGACAGACAAGATCAACATCGAGGTGGAAGCCTATGATGATGGCATTTTTCTAAAGAAATACTACGAAGCTGATGATCAAATTCCAGTCAATGCTGTTATTGGATATATCGGAGAGGCAAATGAACAGGTGCCAAGCGAGCCGCCAGCACAGGCTGATGAAGATTTCTCAGAAAGCGGCGAATCGTCTTCACCAGACTCGTCTTCATCCAGTTCTAATGAAGCCCCAAAAACATCTGATGAAAAAGTACGTGCCACGCCCGCAGCGAGAAAAACGGCAAAGGATCATCATGTGGCGATTCAAGAGGTATCTGGCACAGGGCCAAAAGGCAGAGTCCAAAAGCGGGACGTCGAGGCAGTCGTTCATTCTAGCGAGAAAGACCAGCGCGTCTCACCGCTTGCAGAAAAAGTCGCTGCTCGTGAAGGAATCGATTTAGCAGCAGTTTCTGGATCTGGCGCTCACGGTAAGATCATGAAGAGTGACGTACAAGCAGCAACGCAAACAAAAGAGGCTTCGCCTGTGAAAACACAAAAATTAGCTGGCATGAGAAAAGTGATTGCTGATCGCATGTCACAAAGTGCCTTTACAGCACCGCACGTCACATTAACAAGTGAAATTGATATGACGAAAGCGAAAGAAGTGCGTCAGCAGTTACTTCCGGCGATTGAAAAAGAGACAGGCTACAGGTTGTCGTTCACAGAAATCATCATTCATGCGGTCAGCCATGTACTCACGCACCACCCGCAGATCAATATGACATTTGAACAAAATGAGCTCCATTTCCATGAAGGTGTACACATTGGTCTCGCTGTTGCAGTGAAAGACGGCTTGATGGTACCAGTCATTTCTCATGCGAATCAAAAAGGATTAAAACAACTGACAAAAGAAGCGAAAGAAATTGGCCGAAACGCACGCGATCAAAAACTACTTCCAGACCAGCTGAAAGGGTCCACTTTTACGATTAGTAACTTAGGCATGTATGCCATTGATACCTTTACCCCAATCATTAATCAGCCAGAAGTGGCGATTTTAGGTGTAGGACGGATTCAAGATAAACCTGTTGCAGTAGATGGAGAAATTCAGGTGCGGCCAATGATGGGTGTCAGTTTATCGTTTGATCACCGAGTGGTAGATGGCGCACCAGCGGCTGCCTTTTTAACAGACCTTAAAAAAGTGCTTGAACAACCATTTGAATTGCTAATGTAGGAGATGAATCGGATGACGAAAACGTATGATCTGACAGTCATTGGCGGAGGGCCTGGCGGGTATACTGCCGCCCTTCAAGCGGCTGAGCGCGGACGGAAGGTTGCTTTGATAGAGGAGGATTTTCTAGGCGGTACTTGTTTAAATCGAGGCTGTATCCCTTCAAAGACCCTGCTGAAACATGCAGAAGTCATTGAATCAATCGAGAAGGCGAAAAGCTGGGGAATCGAAACAGGTGACATGATTCTTTCCTTCGATAAAATGAGAAAGCGCAAAGATGACGTCATTGAAAAGCTCAGAGGCGGAATCGCCTTTTTATTAAAGCAAGGAAAGATTGATGTATATAACGGCAGAGGCACAGCAGTGACAAAGCATCGGATTGAAATAGAAAAACAAGATGGATCAGAATCGATTGAAACGAAAGAATTAATCATTGCTACTGGATCTACACCAGCCATTCCACCAATACCGGGGCTTAAAGATATTTCATTTGATACAAGTGATACAATCTTTGATATCCCAGATATTCCTGCTTCTGTCGTCATTATTGGCGGAGGTGTCATTGGTCTTGAGCTTGCTTGTATCTTCCAAAGTCTTCAATCAAAAGTCACCATTATTGAAGCGGCACCGTCCATAATTCCACAAGAGGATGAAGAAGCATCTAAGCTGCTAGAAAGAGAACTCAAGAAAAAGGGCATCCATATCGCGAAGAAGACCACTGTGACAGAGGTGACGGAAAGCGAAGGAGTCAAAGCGGTTCATGCAATAGATGATAAAGGGGAGACGCACATCTTTACAGCGGAAAGACTGCTTGTCTGCGTTGGAAGAAAACCGAATGTATCAGCTGTTAACCAGCTTGATCTTCAGCTCGATGGCCCGTTTATCAAGGTGAATAATCAGATGCAGACAAGTGCTGAAGGTGTATACGCAGTTGGGGATGTCGCCGGCGGTTATCAGCTGGCTCATGCGGCGATGGCAGAGGCTGCTGTTGCGGTCAGCAATATTTGCGGCGTGCCTGAAAAAATGAATGCTGATATTATGCCTAGATGTATTTATACATTACCAGAGGTAGCAAGTGTCGGTCTTACGGAGAAAGAGGCAAAAGCCAAAGGGCTCAGCGTACAAACAGAACGATTTGATTTAGCGGCAAGCGGTAAAGCGTTAGCGGCAGGTGTTCAAACAGGCTTTATTAAATTGGTGTACGATACAGCATATGGTGAAGTGATCGGTGCAACGATGGTTGGTCCGCATGTCACAGAAATGATTTCAGAAGCTTCTTCCTTTATGTATTTAGAAGGAACAGCAGAAGAGATGGCGAAAATGATTCATCCGCATCCGACCATCTCAGAAGGTTTTTATGAAGCAGCTCTTGAGATCGTGAGTAAGCTGAGAAAATAAATGCCAAACAAGGGATAGGGAGGAGATGCATGTGCACGTCCAGCTTCATCAGAAAGCGGCACTTGTGACAGGTAGCACAGATGGATTTGGAGAAGCCATCTGCCTAGCTTTAGCCCAGGCAGGTGCACATGTTTTTTTACACACATTTCATGATGAATCAAAGGCTAGAACCATTTGTAAAGACATTCAAAAAATGGGCGGTCAGGCGAGTATCATCATGAACCCGCTAGAAACGCCACGTGATGCCACGCGTATGCTGAGGCAAGTGATCGATACATGCGGGAAACTGGATATTTTGGTCAATCAAGCAGCGCAAGGAGCTGAAGCGGAGCTTGATACCGCTCACCCTAATGAGTGGATGGACGAAGTGGAAACAGCTGTGAATACTGTCTTTCTTTCCAGTCAAGCTGCCGTATGGCACATGGTTGACCAGAAAAAAGGCTGCATTATTAATATATCGTCATCAGGCAGTATTACTGGTGATGGCGGAATTTCACATGCGACATCGAATTCTATGCTGAATGCCATGACAAAAGGGCTGGCGCGAGAATTTAAAGACAAAGGAATTCGGGTGCTCGCTTTATTGCCGCCGCCTCTCCATTTGATTCCTGATGCAGAGCAAATCAAGGAGTCTGTGGCCCATATGACGGTCTTTTTAAGTACATCATATGGCGCATTTACAGATGGTGCAGCGATTATGCTTGATGGGGGTGAGAGTGCTGGCTAATGATCTAAAACCAGTTCTCATCGTTGGCGGTGCCCAAGGGATTGGAAAGGAAATTGCCGAGCGTTTTTTAAAAGAAGGGCACAGAGTGGCTGTGTCTGATATAGATGAACAAGGACTTTCGCTTTTAAAAAAACATCACTCTGAGCTGCTGACATTTCAAGCTGACGTTTCATCGTGGGAAAGTGTTCAGCAGATGATCTCAGCAGCTGAAAGGGAGCTAGGCGGCATTGCTCATCTTGTGTATTCAGCAGGGATGACAAAATCACTTCCTTTTTTAGAAGTCGATTTTTCACTTTGGAAAAAGACACTGGCTGTGAACTTGTATGGTCTTTACTATTGCATCAAAGCGTCAGCACCTTATATATGTGAGCGGCAAGAAGGAAGCATTGTCGTGATTGGATCAGGATCTGCTATCACTGGCTCAGGCGGTGGAATTCAGTATTACGCCTCAAAAGCAGGTGCTTTTGGCCTGATGCGTTCGCTTGTAAAGGAATTGGGGGCACACCATGTGCGTATCAATGTGATTGCACCCCGCGTGATTGAATCTCAAATGCTTGATACGCTCTATCCTACTGAGGTGGAGAAAAGGCAGCTGCAATCGCTCATTCCTGTCGGGAGATTAGGAAGACCAGACGATATCGCAGGACTCACTTTATTTCTTACAAGTGACGAGGGAAGCTATTTACACGGACAAATTATCCTGTTAGACGGTGGGAGAACGTATCAGCCAAAATATACGGAGGGAAAAAGAGCGGAGAGGTAATCGCTCTTTTTGTCATTTTCATAACAATTGTGCCAATTAGAAACGAATGTTTGGTATACTGGGAATCATAGTATATTAAAAGGATGATGTCACATGCTGAATTGGGAAGAAAGACGACAGCTCGTCAAAGTTGCTCATCTTTATTATACAGACGGGTGGACGCAGCAGGAAATTGCAAAAAAGCTCAATGTCTCAAGACCAGTCATTTCAAAGCTCTTACAAAAAGCAAAAGATGTGGGAATCGTTGAGGTGTACATTAAAGACGAAAGTATTCATACGGTGGAACTGGAAAAGCAGCTAGAAACAACTTTTCAATTAACAGATGCTGTCGTTGTCCCAAGCGTCGGGACAATGTCTGAGATGGTGAAACGGGCAGTCGGTCAAGCAGGCGCCTATTATTTATCTAAAAACATGAAAGACGCGGAGAAAATCGGTATTTCATGGGGAACTACACTGGCTGCGCTTGTAAAGGAATACCCGTTCGAGCGAAGAAACGATGTGAAGGTCATTCCATTAGAGGGCGGAATGGGCAGGCAGGCAGTCGACATTCATGCCAATCAGCTGGCATATGAGCTGGCAAAGAAAATGAATGGCACGTGTTCCTATTTATATGCCCCGGCGATTTTAGAAACAGAAGAATTAAAAGAGCGGCTTATGGCAATGCAGGATATAGAAGCTGTGCTTGAAGAAGGTAAAAATGTAGACATTGCCCTCATCGGTATTGGCAACCCGCATAAAGGTTCAACGTTAAAAACAGTTGGTTACTTAAAAGAAGAGGATTTATCTGGTTTAAGGCAATCAGGGGCTGTTGGTGATATTGGCTTTCGTTTCTTTGACGGTCAAGGCAAGCCTGTCCAAGATGAATTGAATCAAAAGGTCATTGGTTTATCACTGGAGCAGTTAAAGAGCGTCAAAACGGTCATCGCTGTTGTAGAAGGAACCCATAAAGCTGAAAGTATTTTAGGGGCTTTAAATGGCGGCTTTATTCAAGTGCTGGTGACAGACGAACTAACGGCCGCAGCCATATTAAAGGAAGCTTCCGTCCAATAAACGGCTAACAGCCATCGAATTGTATAAAAAGAGCAACATCAAACGAGAAAGGAGCTGTGTATCTTGAAGAAAACCGAAATGGAAGCAAACCTACATTGTACTCGGTGCCAAGAAGAGACCCTCCACAGCATCGTTTATGTGAATGATCAGATGAAAAGCGTTGAGTGTACAGAGTGTCATCAGAAGATCAGTGTGAAAGTCGACATCATGAAGGAATTTTACAAAGAAGTATACGAAAAAATTGCGACAAAGCCTAAGCGGATGACGCAGGAATACAAGGCGAATTTGAATGGATTTATCTCAAGACTCCCAATCCGCGTGCTTAGTAAGCCATACCGGCTCATGAGATATTTAAACGAATCATACAAAGTGATTAAGCAATATAAAAAAAAGCAGAGCTGATGGAACTGACCCCATAAGATGAGACAAATAAAAAACACCTTCAAGTTTGAAAATGGATCGTTGTGATCCGAAATAAAACATGGAGGTGTTTTTTCTATGGGGACAAGAGTGAGTTATCCGGTTGAAGTCAAACAGAAGGCTGTAGAAATGAGATTGGCAGGCGTACCTATGAAAGAGATCAT